>Ga0180433_10000244_pt1 | contig 96708 bp, 151 predicted proteins | sample SS_ome_8_FD_132980 | JGI IMG/M metagenome (GOLD analysis project Ga0180433, IMG submission 132980) | Hypersaline lake sediment archaeal communities from the Salton Sea, California, USA - SS_1_D_1 metaG | ecosystem: Environmental > Aquatic > Non-marine Saline and Alkaline > Hypersaline >... | reverse complement strand
GTTGTAGCAAGTGGGGGATCTTCATCATGCCCTATAATAATATTATCTGTGCCTGTAGTTATTAGGTCACCAGCTTGGTGACCAATTAAGACATTATTTGAACTTAAAACATTATAGCCAGCCCGGTAACCAATTATAGTATTATTATTACCAGAAACATTACTAAATAATGCCTCTTTTCCTACAATAACATTTGGGGTCCCAGTAGTTCCAGTATATCCAGCCCTAAAACCAACAGCGACATTGTCGCCAACAGTACTATTGTATAAAGATTCAACTCCAACACCAACCGTATCCGAACCAAGACCACTTTTACAGGCATAATAACCCAAACAAACATTATTACTACCGGAAACATTATCCCGTGCAGCACGCATTCCAAGAGCCGTATTAAAACTCCCGTCCACATTAAACTGCAATGCATCTGTACCAATAGCAGTCCCCCATTGCCCAGTAGTATTATTCATTAAAGCATCTATACCAATACCAATATTTGAATCTGCTATAGTATTAGCATTAAGTGCACTCGAACCAATTGCTATGTTATATATACCTGTGGTATTCTCCATGAGTGTACTTGAACCAATTGCTATGTTTGTATTTGCTAAATTTTTGTTTAGTGCAAGATATCCAACCGCAATATTAAACTCACCAGAAATATTCTCCTCCAACGAATCCCTTCCTATTGCAACATTATAGCTTCCATCGACATTGGTATTCAAACATGCCCCAATTGCTACATTATCATGTGCTGTAGTACTATACTGCATTCCACCACCAATGGCAGTATTACGATAACCGGTTGTGTTCCTCCTAAGAGAATTTAACCCAATAGCAACATTTTGGTTACCCTCAGTATTTTCCGAAAGCGTAAACGGACCTACACCAACATTACCAAGACCTAAAGTATTTTCTGACAGCACAGTCCTCCCTATTCCTATATTATAGGAGGACTCATCTATAGCTGTAGCTGTCGCACCCATAGTAAAATTACCTGCGTCCACACCAAAAAATAAATTCATTCCATTAGGTACAGCTCCACCTCCAGTTGGGTGGTGGAAATTGTGTATAAATACATCTGCTCCTTTACACACAACACCCATCAAAGAACTGGTAGTATCTTCTAACTCCAAATTACCCACAACATCCAGAGCTTGGGATGGGGTCAAATTATTTATTCCAACTTGGCCTCCATCCTCAATAAAAATACCAAGATTTCCACCATCATCTTCCAACTTTAGACCAGAAGATGTCCTTGCCCTAACCTTATCCGTCTCTAATCTTGGAGTATTAAGGTTCACCAACGTCCATCTTTTTGTTCCCGGACTGGTATCCGGAGATACTATATCAGGTGAGGATTCCGCTGCTCCAGAAGTGGCATCGAGAGTATATAGATAACCGGTATCCCCTGTTATTCCTAACACAGCATCAAGATCACTTAAAACAGCTCCGGAAATCTCATCTAACGCACCATCGCCACCTCCTGTCAGGGAAGTAGCAAAATAAGCTCTATTTATCGTTGCCATCTAATTACATCCCCGCCTGCTTTGTTCTTGGTGCATTTTGATACCTACTAAGTAAAATTACAGCAGTTCTTGCAACAACGTCAGTATTAATAATATCTACCTGATTTATTAATACCTTGTCCAGGTACAACTTACTATCAACAGTTGATAATGGATAATCACTTGTATTTATATCATTAAATCTAATTGATACCAAATCTGTTACATCTGTAATATATCCTATAATACGGTTTGCGCATCCACCTAATCTTTGAAGAACATTTATCTGAGTTGAGTCATTAGCTGGGACTGTTACAGTAAGTGTTAAAAACCTATTGTGAAAATTAGTCTCAGCAACCCGTGTTGTCAAATCATCGTATGCCGGACTAACATATGGTATACTCATTTTTTCTCCTTGTAACTTAATAATCTTTCAACTACCTTATTAGGTAAATTTTTCCTCCAATCTAAAGTACATCTATAAAATGGAGGTCTTTTCTTTCTCATTTGTGTTAATCTACTCTTTGATATCCTATTTAATCCATTGGTATCAATACCATACATCCATGAATTAGATAACGTCCATCCAATTCTTAACTTTCCTTTTTTAGATTTGGCACACTGTCTAAATAACCAACCATCAATATTGGATTTCAACGAACTTGATTCCAACTGCCTTGCATATTGAGTTCTAAAACACATATCCAATGCTGGACGATACGTTTTTTTACCCCTAATAAATAATACCACTATACCAGTAAATAAATCATAAAAAATACCTTTTCCTTTTTGTACCCAGTCATTCCCTTTCTTTATCAGCTTATAACTTTCAAAAATACGCCAAGGCTGGCTGTAGCAATCACTTGCCTGTAAGCAAAATACTTCAGATGTACTTGATGTTTTATTAGCAAGTAATTTCCATTTCTTTGGCAATGGTATCCACTCAGTAAGTGGGGTATAACTAATTCGCTCACAACCAACTAATCTAAGTCTATCTTTATAGGAAAGTATGTTCTCCGCACCAACCATATTGTTTGTTATTTCTTCAGCCACCAATAATTCCCAAGATGGTCCACCACCATTGCGTTGATAACATAATGACTCAAGTGCTATCCATGCTGAATCCTTACTTTCATACAATGGTAATGCAACTGATAATGTAACTTTAGACATTTATACTCCATTTATCTTTTAGACATATATTCGACCATATAGATGGTACATTTGTATAACCCAAACCATTCTTTCCCGGATCAACTTTAGTACAAGATACATGTTCCTTTAATATCTTCATTACCTTAGTAGGATGCCACGCAAACTTTTGTGCATTTAAGTTTAATTTTTCTATCCACAACTGATATTCTTCACCACGTAATTTTTTTTCTGCTTCCATATAAACATCAGCAGAAAGAGGATTCGCTCTCCTCCAATGAGACGTATCACAGTGAATTCTCATATTCCTAAGACTCAACTTTTTAGTAGTATTACCGCCTGCACGTGCAAGAATATTTATTCCAAGACACTTTCCACACCTACCACACCAAGGAATTCCACGCATACAACTCCTTTGAAACTGCGCAACCTCAGGATACCTTTCTAAAATCAATCTTTGTATCACTAAATGACTTACTCCCCAAAATGGATTTCCAATCCTAAATCCCGTTGCCTTTGATATTGCGTCAAATGAAAACACAGTAACATTAGGTCTTGGTGAATATCCATTTCCTAAGTAAAACTTTGAGTCTCCAAGATTAAATCCAATTAATATATCACGTGAGCTATAAAACCAAGCAACAGGAAAAGCAAACACTTGCCAAGGAATTATTTTATAACTATTTCCTCGAAAATAAGATGTTCCAACCCAGGCCGGAATTATTCCCTTCGATGAATAAAACTTTTTCATTGCTCTTGCCCTATCTTTCCATAAGGACATATTTTTATACTGATTGGCAACTACACAACTCACCAGCTCAATATTAAGTTCTCTTACTAAGCTTGCAAGTGCTAATCCATCCTTTCCCATCCCGTTCATTGTAATTACTGGACCACCATCAAAGTTTAACTCAGACTTACTAATATTTTTAGAATGAACCTCAGGACATTTATTTATTACTCTTTTATACGGATTAGCAATAAAATTATTTAAGATATGTTTATTGATACATTTAACTTCCTTCTTTGTTAATGAAGAAAACAGCACATCCTCACCTGTCCAACTAATATGCTCAGATAATAAAATTCCTACCATAAAATTCGCAAGATGTAAAGGAAATGATTTTAAATCAAAAGTATAACTAATAACAAACCTTTGATTTTTCATATACCTCAACTTCTTAGACATTGTATACTCTATTACATTTTTTTTAATGTTTGTTCTTATTTCTATCATACCGATCTTACTACCTTTCTTACTGAGTCAATAACATACTCGATTTCCTTCTTGGTCAATAATGGATAATTTGGTAGTGAAATTGTTCTGCTCCCTATTAACTCAGCATTTGGAAATGCCAAAGTTCTGTTTATCAAATCCTTATACACAGCAATCTTACGTATTAGATGTAATGGTTTGTAATGCATACTAATACCAATACCTAATTTCCTTAATTCTTCCATTATCTTGTCTCTCTTACCAGGATCAACCCACATAGTTGTCATTAAGTAATCATGCGCATGCGAATCACTTATCTCAGGAAAATCAACAATATCATCCAATGAATTCCTGTATGCAAACTCATTTAATTTTCTTCTATCCCAAAAATCCAATTCTCTTTTTAATTGAGCAAGTAAAATACTTGCCTGAATATCTGACATATTATACTTCCAACCAATATACTCTAAATCCCAACTATCAATACCATTATACCTCTCATATGCAGTTTTATTAATACCATGTTGTGCCATCTTTCTAATAAAATCGGTAACCATCAAATTGTTTGTACAAAATGCCCCACCCTCACCACATGTTATTGCCTTTGTTGCATAAAAACTATACGCAGCACCAATACTATTAAACTCATATCCAGGATAATTTCCATGCCCCATACCATGTATTACATGTGCACTGTCTTCCATGATTAAAAAATCAAAGTGTTCAGCAATTGCGCCTATCTGAACCATATCACATACCTGTCCATATAAATGTATTGGAATTACTAAATCAACATCATCTGCAACTTTAAGTAATTCATTAGTAGATAATAATCCTGTATTTTCTTCGACATCAATAAATAATAATCTTCTACCAGTTGCTATTACCGGCAACACGGTTGCGACATATGTCAACGGAGTTGTTGCAACCACAAACTTATTATTCCCCATAATATATCTTACATACTCTAAACCAAGGTGTAATGCAGCAGTACATGAACTAAGACCAACACAATGCTTCATTTTTGTAAGCATTGCAAACTCCCGCTCAAATACCTTCACATTCTCACCCGTAGTTAAAAAATCAGACTTAAAAACACTGCCTACTGCTGAAAGTTCATAATTACCTAAATTATGCCTATGAAATTTTACATTCATTAATCTCACACACCTTTTTTACATACAAGTAATCTTCCTGAATTTAAGTACACGGCATCATAAATAATATCAATACCACATATATCACATAAAGCATCAATGCTTTCTTGGTTAAAATAACTAAGGTGTTGTGGAATCGAAATAGAATCCAAAATCGAACTAACATTAGGTATTGTAATAAGCATATACCCATCATCTGATAAATAATCTATTGCTTTAGTTAATATAGTTGCAGGATAGCAAACATGTTCTAATACCTGGTTAAGTACGACTATATCATAGCAAATCGTTGAACTCCAAGTATCAAAAAATTTATTATCAACATCAAACCTTTTTTCTAAAGCAATGTCATAAAACCGCTTATTTGGTTCAATACCTTTAAAAAGTATTAATGGATATTTTTTTGATAAAACATCCATAAAACCACCTGTATAACATCCAATATCTAATAAAGTAGAAACACTTTCTAATGGAATTACCTTTTCCATGTGTGCCAAATAAACTGGGTATACATTTTTTATTCTGCTATTAGAATCTGTCCTTGTTGTTCCTATAGAAACTTTATTTTGAAGAACAAATGTCCTCCATGCCTGTTCTGAAATATTATTTCCAACAAACCACCCACGACATCTATTACACTTAAACACCTTAAAAATTGTCTGACCCATTATTCTTTTAGTAACTGATAACTCAAGCACAGTATCATTACTACTGCAAATTCTACATACCATAAATTTTTCCTACCTATAAATTAAACCAGTCCCATTACCATTTTTTATTGGAACATTGGCATATTCAATTTTATCTATCCACCATTCTTTATTTTTAGAATACCAATCAAAAATAACTTTTAGATGATCATCAAAACTATAAGATGGTTGCCAACCAAGCTTCCATAATTTACCCACATGTGCTGTATGTCGACTAACCTGACCAGGTCTATCTTCAACATACCTATATTTACCCTCTATTCTTTTAGCAATGTATTTTATTGATAATGATCTTCCTGTTCCTATATTAAATACCTCACCATCAATATCTTCATAAGTAAGTAACAATAATATTGCGGATGATGTATCTCTGACTGATACCCAGTCTCTTAGTGCATTTCCATCGCCATGGATTAATGACTCTCTTCCAAGAATTGAATTAGTTATAAACCTTGGTATAAGCTTCTCCGGATGTTGTCTTATTCCATAATTATTAAATGGCCTAACAATTAAGGCTGGAATATTATATGTTTTTATGTACGAATATACCAACCTATCCGCTGCTGCCTTTGCAGCGGCATATGGTGATCTTGGATTTAATTGATGATCCTCATGCATATACTCTGTTAATGCCGTTCCATATACTTCTGATGTAGATACATGAATAAACCTCTTAATATGTCTATTTCTAACAAGACAGTCACAGATAACTTGAGTACCCATAAAATCCGTTTCTGCAAAATTTAATGTTGTAAAAATTGATCTTGCAACATGTGTTTCTGCGGCAAAATTTATTATATAATCTACATTAGTGATAATATCATACATAAAACCAAAGTCTCTTATGTCACCTTGAAAAAACTGTATCCTTTCAGAAGCTAAAATATCTTCGATATTTCTTAAATCTGACGCATAAGTTAATTTATCTACAATTACTATATTATGATTTGTCTGATTAAACAATAATCGAACAAAATCTGATCCTATAAATCCAGCACCACCTGCTACTAATATTCTCATCTATTTCCTCTTAGATAATATAATGACTTATCACCACAATTAAATAATAAATCTACTATTGATAAATATGGTATAAACTCACCATGTAACTGTGGATATACCGGATGCTTAAAATCATGAAATTCTACATGTATACCATTTTTTTCAAATAACTTTATATCCATATAATTACAACCACTTTTTCCTTCTAAAAACTCTGTTGCACCAAACTCCTTACAAATATTAACCAATCTCATATTTGGTTTAATATCTTTACTTTTATCAGTAATATAAGTATGTATGCTTGCTTTGTTATCGATATAATACGACATTAAAACCAATTTCGTACTGATACTCAATTTTTTCTTTAAAAATGATAATAACATAAAATTTAATTTACTTAACGATGTCCATCTTGCTTGTAAAAGTATCTTCAAATCCGGAAATAACCAATCAAAATATTTTGCACTACCATAATTAAGTTCTAACGCTCTCAAATGTTTTCTTCTCCAATTAGAATCAACAACTAATGCCTCTGCTATTGTATCACCAAGCTTAAAAGATATTGGCACAGTTAACCACTGCATACCTTGAAAAGTTTTAATTCTATTACGGTTTCTCCAGTCATTTTTTGTATACTGGACAGTATCCAAAAGAATAAATAAATCGACTTTATCCATTTGATCAAAAAATCCAAGCCATGGCAAATACCCAGGCTGTAATATCCCTATCCTCATCTAATTCTCCTAAAAATATACTTAATTTCAAAAATTACTTGGAATTCAACCTTTTTATTGTTAGTTGTTCTAATGCGGTATCACTCAACTACCTCACTACTATAACTATTCCAATCTGTACATTTTTTGCACAATCTTGGTAACTTATCCCAATATTTATTATAATGCAATTTTCTTACTAATTTATGACTACCATTCCATATTTCCCTAATTGTTTTATTCTTTATATTACCAAGTATCAATCGTCCATGAACATCTGTAGCACATGCGGCTACTCTACCATCAGAAAGAATTGGTAATGTATCCATTACCCAACCACATGGTACTCTATCCTTTAAAGGTTTAATACCATTTGCTATAAGCCCGCCCCACGACACCATTGGTCTTACCTTTACAGCAACACCAAATTCTTTCCAAAATGCACAAAATCTATCCTTCTCACCAATATTAAGAGATGTCTCAACAAACTGAACATAAAGTTTTTGTGTGCCAGTTCCATACTCCTCCAATAAATCTCTATACTCAAGTACATTTCTTACCACTAACATATAATCACCACCAACCCGTATTTTTTTATAAGTTAATGGTAAAAATGCATCAATACCAACATATAATGTATCCAGTCCAGCATTTATATAATCAATTGCTTTAGATGTAGTCAACGCGACACCATTAGTATTTAAAACAACATCGGTCAATCCTTCTTTCTTTGCATACCTTATTCTTTCAGGCATATCATAACATAAAAATGGATCACCAAAATAAATCATCCATACTCTTGTATCTTTATCTATATCCGAAATTTCATTAATTATCTTAGAAAACAGGGTTAACTTCATCCTTTCAACTTTTCTATACCTGGTAATATTTTTATGGTCACATATTGAGCATTTTAAATTACATCCAGAAAAATTATCTATTAAAATAACTTTTGGAAACTCAGTATCAATGTTTGTTAATTTTCTCATATAATACCCATATTAAATTAACTACTATAATCAATTGACTGCAATTCCATTATCAATGTATCGACTAAACTATTTTTATAAACGAAATTATCAGTTAATTTTCCAACAACAGCAAACCCAACTGATTTATACAAATCTATCGCCGGAGTATTATTACTAAGCACCTTTAAATATACTATTTTAAATCCATATATATCAAATGAAAAAAATAATAATTTACGTAATGCTGCAATACCAATTCTTTTTCTTCTTTGCTTTTTATCTATCAATATCCAAATCCATGCATTTTTTGCATCTATACTAATATCAAATATCCCACAAAACCCAGAAACATTTCCATCAGCAACTATTGAAAAACCATACTCTATATACAATGCCAAGTTATTTATATATCTATTGAACCAATCCCTACTAAGTTTTCTTTTTCTCATTAATAACATTCTATTTTCTTCAAAATTATTCAGATCAAGAAAATATGTCATATGCTTACTACAAATGTTATTTAGGTAAACTTCCATTATAAAATCCTACTAAATTCTTAATCATCTGTTCTTTATCATATCTTTTTAAATCTTTATTTTTTCTCATATAAAATGTTTGTGATGAGACATAATTACTAACGGCATATAAAAGAGCATTTTTAATATCATTAAAATTTAAGTCCACTCTTAGGCACCTACCATCTAAAAACTCATTTTGCTTAGTCTTTTGTGTTACTACAACCTTACCTGCCACAAGTGCCTGAAGTGTTACACCCGAAAATCCTGAATCATGTTTAGCAACTGAGTATACTATTGCTGAATCACATATCTTATCTACTAACCATCTTCTGGTCATAGTTTTATCTATAAAAATACAATTATTTAATACATCCTTCTGCTTTGCAATTTTTTTTAGTTTATTCATATACGACAAACCTGCTGATCTTGACTGACCAATTAAAAAAATAACTAACAAATTATTTTTTATCTTTCTTAAATAAGGTATTGATCTTATCAAAAATTCTTGGTAATAATTTTCAGTTGTTGGACGTGGTGCTAAAATTACGGGATCAGCACTTATCTTTGACTTAAATGATAAATCAACTAATGATCTAAATATAACTTGCTTATGTGTCAACTTAACACTATAAAAATTCTGAAATAGCTTACACGATAAAGGATATAAAAATCCTGAGATAGTTTTTAGACACTTTGTCTCATAAAATTTTGAACGTCTTCTCTCATGTATTATTGAGTCAATACTCCATGGTGTAATACAAGTTTTGTAACCTAACTCCGCCGCTATCCATGTCGGAATACAAGCATAGGTTAATGAATGACCATGAACAACATCTGGCCTTTTATCGACAAGTAATTTAACCATAAAATTTCTCAGATTAATATCTTTCCACCACTTTGTATTATACCTGGTATAATTATAATAATACGTTTCTATATCTTGACATGTCATCTTAGTATTACGATAAGATACTATTGTTTGTTGATAACCTAATTTTTTAAGTTCACATACTATATCTTTAACATGCAAGCTATGTGAACCACCGATATGCATTATTTTCATCAATAAAATCTCTTTTTTGCTTTCTTTAATTCTAATGTTATCGCTAATGCTAATACACTATGACATTTATTCAATAACTTCTTCTTAGGTATTGTATTAAATTGATACTTCAACATTATCCTTGATAACGAAACAATCGCAAATCTTACAGCGGTTTTATCCTTTTTATTCAAATAATCATTAACTACATACCTCTTTAATGTCTGTACAAGTCGAACACCAGTAACACTAATATCTATGGATTCATCTAAACTATCATCATAGATATTTTTTAATACTACAGCTAATTTTTTGGCTGAAATTATACCAAACGACTTCGTTACCTCATTAATTTCATCTAATACAGATTCATAATACTTAAAATACTCAGGGAGCACAGGACTTGTGCACTTTAAACACGTTGCAACATCAATATATCTATATCCTGTACGACAACTTGCACAAACATACATTTTATTCTCCATCATTGGTAATTGGTATCCAAAACACATTTCTTAAAATTTTCTTTATCCATATTCCTTTTTTATTCTTTTTATATTTTTCTTTTATTGCCGACCATGCAGCTTGTCTTGCCTTATCTTCATCTTTTGTTTTTTTATAAACCTTATTAAATACTCTTATTGCTATCTTCTGTGCATTCTTTGGTAAATCCTTAACCCATACTGGTATATTCTTTGGGTAACTATACGGCATTCTTCACCTTCTAAAATATAAAATTAACTCCTAACTTCCATCCTAAATCATATATCCTAATATCTTTTCATAATGCTTCTATAATTACATTATTCCATTTTTTCTCAAATACCTTATACGTTTTTTCTCTCAATAATTTTTCCCCCTCACACCTTTTTGTTCCTACTTGGTGTGAGTGATATAAAAAATCATTGCTCATATCTTTATTATCATTAGCATACAATACCTTTACCTTAAAATCATTTTGCCATGCCCGACGGCAATAATCTGAGTCATTACAATGCCATAATAATGATTCATCCATTAAGCCTATTGTATCGATCAACTCTCTACTACAAAGCATACAACAGCTCATAAATTCTAAAACATAACCACCAAGATTTGGGGGTATTGTACTACACATCTCATATCCTATTATACCAACACCCGGATCAGTATCCATACCATCAACCAACGTACTTAACCACCCAGGTTTTAATACCAATATATCGTCATCTAAAAAACAAAGATGAGTAAAATTACTTTTTATATAGGCTGACTTTATCCCTCTATTATACCCTTTTGATCCAGGTTCATTCTTACTATTATAATGGATAAAGATATTAGAATATTTTTTTTCTAAAAAACAACAATAGGATGAGCAACCTAATTCTCCTTGATCTACTATAAAAATTTTATATGGTGTCTTAGTATTTCGTATAATACTCTCCACGCACCTTCTTAAGGTACTCTCACCACCTGCTGATGGTATAACTATTGCAACGTCCATCTTTTTTTCTCTCATAGTCTACCTATTATAGTCTAAGTCCTTTATCTATTTTATTCTGCACAATCTTTGGTGATCTTTTTTTAAGTATGTTATATGATACACCGCCTATATGTTTAACACTTGCAGTATTACAATAAATAATACTCCAGTTTTTCATCCGTGCTCTATTACACCATTCCTCATCTGATGAAAAGTGCCAATACTTCTCATCTAATAATCCAACATCCTCTAATGCACTTCTTTTTATATAAACACATGTAAAACCTGCCCATCGCATTAGTCGATAACCATTTTTATCATAAAATGGTTGTGGAGATGTTAAATTATTTATTGCCGTATTCTTCTTTACACCATTACCAATAATGTGTCTTGGACACACCAAAGCAACCTTATTTCTTGAATATGCTGCTATATATAAATTCTCAATCCAATTTGGTAATGCAATGCTATCTGAGTTAAAAGGAATTATATCACAATTCCTATATAACTTTATCCCTTGGTTAATTGCCTTTGTAAAACCTAAATTATTAACATTTCTAATAACTTCTATCTTTCTTCCTTTAACTGAAAAAGGTTTATCTGAGTTATTATCAACTATTAAAATATTTATGGAATTATTTGTGGTTTCAATAATACTATTTACTGCATTATTAAGATATGTTAATGCATTATAGTACGGGATAACAATGCATATACTACTAAAGTCTTGCAATATCAATCTTTCTTGTATTATGTATTAATTTTCTTGCCAATAAAAATACTTCTTTTGGTGTTATACCCGTCATACAAGGTGGGTTATCACCCAGTGATTTACTTTTACACTGTGACTCAATATGATGATAACATGGTGCACACTTAAATGATGGTTTTGTATATAAAACATTTTTATACTTACTTACTCTCAACTCAGGATTAAATGATGAGTATATTCCAACAGCAGGAATTCCTAAACTACCAGCAATATGTAATAACCCCGTATCCGGCGCAATTAATAAGTCAAGTTTTGAAACACAGCCAACTAATCCTTCTAATCCAAGATTTCCACAATATGACAGTATATTTTTCCCACCAAACTCAAGAGTTGATATACTATCAAATAATAACACTTTTATGCCCCTTTTAGCAAATGCCAACGCAAGTTTTTTATTATACTCAGGATGCCATGATCTAAGCTTTGAACTTGCACGTAACGCAAGTCCTATTGTAATGTGCTTATCCAGACTCCATCTTTCCCATATCTCATCTGCAATTTTTTTCGCAGTATCCGTTAAAAATAATTTTGGTACTTTATATTCTTCCGGGACACTGTTATAATCAATCCCTAACCAATCATAATAAGCATCGACATAATGTAATTTTTCTGCCTTCTTGTTAGCTTCAACCGCACCAATAAAACTTGCTACCTGATCAAATTCTTCACTTGAGATATTTCCATTATACTCAAGTCCCCAATCTATTGACCTGGTAAAAGGTAAAAGTTTTAGATATTTTTTTCCCGATGCCAATGCTATTCGCACAGAACTCTCTATACTTTTAATATATGAAGCAACGCAAAATGTATAAAGAATATCACCTATTCCACCAGGTCTAACGAACAATATTCTATTATCCTTCAAACTACTCATATCTATCTTCTTTACCTTATTTCTTCTACTTAATATTTCTTTATGGGAATTAAACTGTAGCATCTCAAAATCATATATTTTTTTATCTTGACCATCAAAGACATTCTTCTTTACCTCAGTAAAAAGGACTCCATACTGATTTTGCATTAAATAAGAGTATTCTCTTTCACTAACTAACGAACAAATACCCTGTCTAAACTTTCTCGTAACTCCAAACAAATCTATTGTAATACTTCGTGCATTTGTTAGCTTAATATATCTTTCCATAAAAACTATCCTTTATAATTTTAAGATAGTAGGTGTGTATTACTACATTGCACCTACTATCTTCAATTCTATTAAATTAAATTAAATTCTTGTTAACGAACGATTACATGGATTATATATATTACAGCTTGTCGGGTCAACACAGTCTGCCAAGACAACCATATCAGTATTTTCAATCTGAAAATCCGTCTGCGAATATGTTGTATTTTCCCAACGATCACTTCTTGGTTTAAACTCCCAATAAATATCAAATAATCTAAGCATGACAAAAATTAAGTTCTCCGGAACAGTTAAAAATATAAATGTTGCATCATCCAATTCTGTTGTTCCATCAGTACATCCTTCTAATGTCTCACTAATTAATGGAACACGTACTATCGGAACTGCCCATGCTGTAAGGTCTATTTTTCCAGAAAGTGCTGCATCACCAAGATTAGTTGAACGCTCACCAAGCTGTTCTAAATAATTTTGATGTATTGTTGGTGACACAAAAAATCTAAAATCATCAAAAGACATTAAATACTTCTTTGGCAATGTCTTTATCATCTCAGAAAATAAATATTTACTGACATTATACCCACCAACATTAATTATATGTGCCGCAGCCGGATTAGGCGCTAAATCACCTTTCATAATTCGATACCAACCGACATTAGATTTTAATAACCTTCCAATTTTAGAAAAGGACGCAGCATAAGTTGTAGGATCACCCATTAATGCGAGTAATTCTAAATCCGTTCCCATTCTTTTAGCGAAAGACGAAACTAATGTATCACGAAGTTTTTCTTTCTCAATATTACTTTGTGTTGCTTCCTTTGTGATGTTAAACGCTGAACGTGTTTTCACCACAGTATATTCTATTTTATCAAATGTCGGATCATACAAATATCCTTGCGCATTTGTTGGTGTACTCGAATAAACAACAATATTTTCACCGGACTCAGCGGCATATTCTGTTACAGGCTCACCAATATTTAATTTATCTATCTCACCCTTTGGATTATTAGTTCTATGAACCCTAACACCATTCTGTAAAAGAACACTCTCATCTACAACAAGGTCTATAAACTCATCGGCCTGCTCTGGATTCATCTCACCACCGGAAGCGATTAATGAAGTATCAATTGCCTTTTTAATTAATTCATTTATTTCATCCAATCCCTGTTTCATCTTTTTACTCCTTTATTGCATAATAGTAGGGAATACATTTGACCATTTCTTTGGATCATCCTTATTAGTATCGTCGCTGGTATCAATAATACCAACATTTTTCTCAACTGATCCTACTCTACTACCAAGATTCTCAAATAACTGCCTAAGCTCCACAAGTTCTTCCTTTAATTTTGGATAATCCTCATATAATATGAGTTTCTGTTCAATACCTGTAAGTGTATCCATCGCAGTATTTATTTTCGTTGATAACTCATTAAAAATGTCAAATTCTTTTATTTTACTAATTAAAATATCTGATACTTCAAAATTCTTAAGTTTATTCTCAATAATTGTATTTACTGTATCCTCTGTTAAAGCATCCGAACCACTGCCACCAGCATCATTATCTTTATTCTTTGAGTACAATTTCACAGCGTCCGTAATATCAATACCCAACTTCTTTGACCTATCTACTAATGAACCAAATAAAATTTTTGCGACATCCTTTTTATGTTCATCCTTTATATCAACTTCAACGGAATTTCCTTCATCTTCATACTCCCGTATCATCTTCGACACATAATGTGAAGTCACTTTCGCGTTACTGTTCATTGCAACAGAAACAATACTAAGTTCTACTAACTCCATCCTTTTCACAACATTAAGTATTCTTTTCAGACTTTTACTATAAGTCTTTACTGCCTCAGTAATCTTCATTCTTACAGAAAACTTATTCAATACCTTTTCTGTTATTTTTGTCCATATATTTGGAACTGTTTTTGAGATGAGTACCTTAACAAATAGACCTTTCTCATCAACTTTTGTCTTTACAACTGTACCTATTTCTTCGTCCAAATTATGGTTTCGTAGCACAGTAGAATTCTTAGTAAAATCTTTTGCAGCTGCCTTTATTGCTTCCTTACTTATTTGATCACCCGCATAATCAGGATCAGTAGTTACGGCATACCCTTCAACGTACCATTTTTCCTCAGTACCATTTGCATCCTTCGCAGCATAGTACTTTAGAATATCAAATACGAATTTACCACTAATTGGTTTCATGTTTCCTCCATAATTAAAAAACTATTAATCTATTATTAAAATCCTGACCATGCTTTAATATCCTTAATATCCTCTACTACTGAAAAATTAGAACACCTACAATTCACGACTAATCTTGCACTACCTTCACCAACATAAAATTGCCCGGATGGAAATGGATCACCAATGGTAACTATATGTTTATGGTTTAATTGATGCATTTCCCTTGGTAATACAGGTTTACCAACAGTTGCAAGCCAACCATGTCTATTAATATTACTTCTTTTATTAAACTCATACAAAATTTGTCCTTGTATTACCGCTATCTCTGTTCTTGCTGTAACTATTGATCTTTTTATATTTCCATCTAAGTACTTCTCAATATCTAATGAAATTGGTGTTAATTTCTTACCATCAACTGACGTATAAAATATCGGATGTTTTCCTTCAATAAAAAAACCTTTCATTATAATATCTTTTATCTCATTAAATACTCTATCCGATATTCTTCCTACTAATTTATTTGCTCTACTTTTAATTGCTCTCAAAATCTCTTTATTCTGTAATGAAAATGTTTCATTCAATTTTAACCACCTAAGCAAATACCCACCAAACATATTTGCAACCAATATATCATTTGAAAGAAAAGCACTTAAAAGAATGCCTTCATTAAATGAAAAATCTACAAAAACATTCTCAACTATAGGATCTTTTCCCTTTACTACAATATATGGTGTATATAAATCAATACCATAATTATGTATATGATAATCATCATACACATGTTTAAGGTACTCATTAACATCAATATTATAAAGAAGAGAACCATAGTCAGTACAATGCTCTATATCGGAAGGAGAGATAAAATGAAATTCTTTTTCTATTTCTATTCGTCTATTAGGAAATCTATCTGATGCTATAGCATATAAATATCCAGCTACATTATTATCCTCATAAAATTTTAAAAAATCATTTTTCCACTGCCTAAAAACCTTCTTAAAACTTTTTTCTATTATTTTCTCAAGATAAAAATTCAATCTTCGTTTTTTAGTAAGTGCACTACTAACTATCTTATTAGTAATTCCTTCATTAAATTCGTTCCTGGTAACAATCATAGTAACTTAACTGTCTCCTCATAATGACTTCGTAATATATCAACAATTTCTCTGTCTTCTTCTTCTTCCATAGTATCAATATATACTATCCTATTACCAGCAATAATAAATGCCTTATCTCCACCTTTCTTATATGGTTCAACTCCTAAATACTCCGTTCTCACCTCATTTAATGTGATGGCACCTTTCTCAAGGTATACCGCAGCAATTTTTGAAAGTGCATCCTTGTCCCTAAAATCTATATCATCAAAGGCAAATAACCAGCCAAAAATACCAAATTCCCGCTGAAGTATTAATCTTGTTAATATATTTTCAAATACTGCCTGACTCGGTTCAATTATTGTCCTTTTATAATTCTCTGCCTGACTCTCTCCAGAACCACTACCAAGCTGTGCTGTCTCAATAATACCTACCCGCATTGGTGGAACACCATGCGCAACCAAAATATCATTTCTATTATCTTTTTTATAATCAGCAAATGATTGGTCTTTCATTTCCACGGACAATGGTACAAACTTTATCTCAACATCTTTATAAGGGACTGATAAAACTAATGTTTTATGAGAATTTCCCTTTATATCAGATTTAAAGTAATGTTCTATTAATGCGGTCAAATCATTATCCAAACGTCCACCCATTACCAAAATAGCATATTGAGGAACAGCATTATTCTCAAAAAACTGTAAGTTATAATTACTTGCATTCTTGTTTCCAAGTAAATGTCTTATTCCTGAGATATAATCTGGAATACCATAAAATTTACTTTTTGGTCGATATAACTTAAAATGCATTAACTCAGTTGCTGAATTCTGAATTCCTAATTTATCATCTATCTCACCTGTTTTAGGATCAATAAATGTTCGGTCAACTATCCTATTCTTATCGCGTTTTATCATACTTCCATACTTCATATAATACCTATTATCACCACTATCAGTAATTTTAGCATAACCAAGGTCATCCTCTCGTATATAAATACCAGTACTATCAAGATGCGATAACTTTGCAGGATATCCATCTAATGATCTTTTCATTTCCATATATCCATTTCCAGTTATCCAAAAATCAAGAGATGTGTTTCTACACGTATCCATAAAACCCATATCACTGGAATTTAAAAAAAAATTTTTTGCGATCAACGCATCCCGCTTATATGTTTTTTTATGATTTTTATCCTTTACAATCTGCCATCCATTACCAGCCAAGTCTGCTGCCTTTGCATATATACACCGTGCATGAGTGGTATCCTGATCAAGTAAATCTACCAAATTTGAAAAATTATAAGGTGGTTCTATTATCTTATCGGCTGAATAATCGACCAATGCCTTTTTAGTTACTTTCTTAGCGGATACTATTTTTTTAACAAAATCCTTAGACGATACAACACTACCATCACCAAGAATATAACCATCTACTATATTTTTCTTTTCATCTTTCATAAAGCATTTTCCTATCTACTTATAATACGCAAAAATAATTATTTTTTAGTTTTTTATTTATATTTTTATAAAAATATTATTTTTTACATACTATAATATCCCAATTATTAAACAATACAAATCTCATGCTGTTTATTTTAAATGTTTCTTTATAAAGGATAGTAAATCCACTGTCCTCCAATAATGATGACCATTGATAAGGTGTTCTTATGCAAATATGGGATATATCGGCATTATTTGATCTTTGCTTAATATCCTCCTTTCGTCCTCTATTGGTTGCAGGTGATAGTAAAAAAATCCCATTCTTTTTTAGTACCCGTCTTACATCATTAAACACCTTATTAACTAACTTACAATCAATATGTTCAATTACTTCTCTACATACAACAAAATCAAATGTATTCTTTTTAAATGGAATACTTATTATATCACTTCTAATACAATACTCACAATGTCTATTACCTATAGACCACTGTGAAATATCCACCCCAAACCCATTAATACTATATTCTCTTAACCAATGTACAACATTTCCTCTTGCACATCCTAAATCTAATACATTCGCACGTTGTCCTATCTCAAGACTATTAATGATAAAACATGCCCAATATAAATGAAAAGACTGCTCTAACATAAATGCATGCTTATTATACCAACCTTTACACCCTTGCTTAGTGAAATAATCTTCATCATAGTAATCACTACTTAGTACCACTACTAAACTCTCTTTCAACTTTCAATGCTTCAACTATATCGTACAATTCTACCGAACTTTTTTGTAATAACGCTTCAACGTTTGCACCGGGATTATGTTGTTGCTGTCCAATTGCACTATTCAAACTTATTAAAGCATTATTTATTTTCAACTTAAAATATTGATACTCAATTCCTGTCATTTATCTTTCCCTATGATAACATTTCAATCATTTTATTCCATCTCACAATAGATTTTACAGTAGAAAACTCTAATACTTTATTCCTCGCATAATCTGTAACTTCCTTATAAAATTTCTTATTATGTACTAAAATAGCATAGCTACTAATAACATTATAAATTTCATTATAATTACCTACCATTATCCTTGGAAACAACATTTTTTGTCTATCTGTACATGTCATACCTATACAAGGTATACCTAATACTGCACAGTCTGTTTGAAACCTTCCAAGATGTCCTTTATAATCCAAATAAACACCAACTTCACAATCAGAAATTCTTTCATAGAATAATTGTTGGTTTACCTTTGGTTGGACATCAACAAAATCAAGCATACCAAGATAATCTAATTGTTCTCTTGTAAAGAACCCTCCCCTTTCCGTTAATTTAAATTTAAGATTACTATTAAATCTATGTAAGATAGTAATTGCTTCCAATGCACCTGAAGCTGCGCATACTGCTACTGTACCCACATTCTTATTAGTCCTAAAGCCAGCAAAATAACTAATATCTACAGGAAATGATAACCAATATGTTTTAACATTAGTTAACAATTGAATGTAAGTAGTATACTTCCGATTAGTGGCTATTAAATCAACATTATTAAGACACCAATAAAAATCCCATGCTCGAATTCTATCAAACATTGTTTCTTGGTGACCATCAATAAAAAGTACTATTTTTTTCCTTGGCAACCTCTCTTTTATATCAAGAATAATTTTCTTTATATATTTACTACGTATTGGATTTGCAATAATTATTACTATATCATCACACAATGCCAACTCAGCAATATCTTCATCCTTAAGAATACTTCCATAAACAACCCATGCATCAACAATACGTGTCCACTGAGGCCATGAGTTTAGAGGTTCAGGAAATGGTTTCTTTATCCAATGTAAATAACCTTCAACATTTGGACAGATCATTGCTATACTCACCTCTTTAACCTCCTAACAGACATTAATAAATTATTCTTATGAGATGCACCAAACCTACTACGTTTATACTTAATCCGTGGACATACAATGGCCTCACCATTTATAATAGTACCACCTGTGCCATTACATATACTACACTTTGAACTACATCTTAGTCCTCTACTACGAATAAGTTTAAGTTTCATTTCTACCTTCTCATCCTCTAACTTACTTATATAACTATCTGTACTCATACTACCTCCTTCTTATGCTTAATACTTGTTTAACAAGATTATTTACATCATATTTTCTTGATACCAACTTACCTCTTTTTCCTACTACTTCTAATAAATTCCTATTTTCACGATTTAAATAACACCGTAATAAACTAAATAACTCATGTTTATTTCTGTAATAAAATATATCTTCCTTATCTCTAAATACCTGTGCCATTCCTGGCTGGTATGGTGTAATACATGGAAGTCCTGTTTGCATCATGTGAATTAATCTACTTGAAAAATATTTACTTAGGTGTAAATACTTTTTGCTAACAAAGTTTATACCCATAAGTGATGTACAATAAAACAAACGATTTTCTTCAAATGTTCCTGTATATGATGCAACCTTAACACCGTAATTTTTCCAGGCATTATTACCAAGCACAGTAAGTGGAAACCTACTCTGTACTTCTTTGACAAGGTGTGCCCTTTCTGCTCTGTCATTTTTATATGCCCTACCAATAAAAATTAATTGCTGCTTAGGATTAGCCTGTCGTGGTCGTGCCCAGAAATTAAAACTTGATCCGCCCGGCATCCATCTTTGTCCTCGATAAGAATCGGTTGCACCAAAGGCACAATCTATTATTTTATTTAACCGTTCAAGATAATCTACTTCAGTACCAACACCACCCCTATATGAAGTGATCACTACTTTTGGTAATAAATTTCTTAATTTTATTATTTTATTTATAGGCATCCATCGTTCTCTTGGTGATGCTCTTGAACCAAAATGAATATGCGTTGGTTTAAACCGTGCAATCTTTCTTGTTGTCCAATCACTATTTTTAATCCATAAAATATGATCTACATTTGACGAAAAAGCGACATACCAAAATCTATGTGACTCATGCTTAATATCTGGATGTACATATACTAACCTTATCAATTCTTTTTCCTTGTAAGTATTTTTTTAACTGCAACATTAATATCAAAATTTTTTACTGCAAATTTCCTTGCACGACTTCCAATGTCTACCAATAACTTTTTATCAGACATATAAAAATGTAACTTTTCTACTAAATCATTATCATTATCATATACTACTAATATATCATCTTTACTGCCAAAAACATTTCTAATACCCTTAACATTTGGTGTAAAACAAGTGAGTCCCATTAACATCATATGGGTAAGTCTATTTGACCAGCACCTACTCAGATGCTTTATACCATTATTAACAATATTAATGCCTGCAAATGATCTGTCATAATAACTTTTTGCTTGCTCATACGTATTGGTTGGGCGGTCATACTTTAACCCATATTGTGACCACTTACTCCCGACAATTTTTATATCATAATACTTACTAACAAGTTTTAATGTTCTTGCCCGTGTAAACTCTATTCCTTGACTATTTGCCAAGTCAGTATAATTATTACCTAAAAATACTAATAATATAGTTTTTTTATCGGGCCCCAACATAGGTTTCCAAAAATTAATATCGGCAGGTACTGGCATCCACGTACAATTAGGTAAATCATATGAGCAATATGCACAATCTACTATAGTATTCAGTAATTTCCGATACCTAATACTTTTTAATGCATCACAATAATAAGTTGTTATTACTATATTTGGTAGTGATCTTCTAATCATATTTATTTTACTCACAGGTATCCATCTTTCAACAGGTTGAGCCGCTGAGTTAAAATGAATATGATCTGGCTTAAACTTAAGTATACTATCTACTGACCAATTTTCATTTTTTATATGTAACATACTATCTACATGTTTAACAAATGCCAATTTCCAAAATCTTCCATTACTTCTTGGCAATATGGGATTAATAAATACTAATTTCATTTACTATACACATAACTAACTTTAGTGAGTTCCAACTCATCCGGAAAAAAATCTAATGTCATTGGTACAGAATTATCAAAATATCTAACACCATATTTTATTCCCTGTGATGTAATAATTATAAATACCACTCTACCAGGACAATTCAATGGTAAAATTCTTACATTCTCACCATAATTAAATTTTAGTGGCATCTTCCATCTATAATTAGGATCACTTAAGGCATTACTATCATCCTCCTCACCATTATCATTACTTTCTGTATGTCCTTTTGGAAATATTGTCAAAAGTCTTCCATCCTCCAATAAAAATGCCTGTAATCCACCTTCCTGACTACCAAGTACACCCTTAAAACCATTAGCAACCAATACTTCTAATACATCAAATAAATAATTCTCCACTTCTACTTCTCTTTCTTCATCTTCATTAGACTTTGTCATAGATTTTGGGATTACTATTTTAATTTTATTACTACTCATTTATTCTCCTAAATTAAAATTAAATACCTTTTACTTCAACTATAAAATATATTTAGTCAACCTTAATCAATTACTTCCGGAAAATATAAGTGCACCCAAGTAATATACTTGATTATTTTCACTTCTAATAAATGCGCAAAAATATGTACCATTACTTATTAATTTATCTATACTAAATGGATTCCACCCAACATTTAAATTATCCACTATCTCATAAACAACTATACCATCAGTATTTATTATATGTAATTTTCCACTTACATCCTTATTTGAAAAAACTTGTATAGTTTTCTGTACTTCTCTCCTAAAGTACAGCTCCAAATCAAACTCACTTTCTCTGCTTACCTCTATTGTATCCGAATAAAATGTCTTTGTTTGATCCTCATGTTTAAATCTCAATTTCAAAAGAAATGTATCACCAATATACCTAAATCCAAAATTCCTTTCCAACTCAGAATCAACAACCTGGTGGTAATATTTTGTATTCCAATAAATATCTCCATGATTCTTTACCATTGCCCATATCTCTTTTAAACCAGAAGACATAGATTCAAACTTTACTGCCACTCCACAAAGACTTCCATCATATTTAACAAATATATCTTTCACCTTTGTAATACCATCTTCCGGCGGGTCTTCCGGCGGGTCTTCCGGCGGGTCTTCCGGCGGGTCTTCCGGCGGGTCTTCCGGCGGGTCTACATACTCCGTTACCGAGTAACTTTCATTACCAAAATCCACATAAACGGTACAATCATTATACACCATAGTACACCGTCCATGTCCATCAGATGAATATGATATTGGTGTTTTAAACCCTACCTTCTTATGGATATCGGTAATCATTTTTGACCAACTAACATCACCCTCCAATGCTTCACGGGCTATTGGGTACCCTCCCCATAAAATCTGCAATAACGCATCATTTTTTGGCATATTATGATAAGTATCAACATATGCACCACCTGTAATTGCACTGCCAGCCACTAATGGAATGAATGGAATACACCTACCATTCCTTACATTATCAAGATGTTTTGTCCAAGGTCCATGAAAAAATGATCCACCTAAAATTGGCCATATCCAATCACATGGATGCTCAGTAAACCCAATAACCCCATTAGATGCAAGCCACCTATATGTATCCTGTAAAGCTTCAAGTGCACCTTGCCTTGATAAACTTCCTGTCTTACTATCACCATAAATACCATGGTCATGATACTCTGAGTAACATTCTAAAAGTTGCCTCCCACCATCAAGATCAATATAAATTGTACTAATATTAACACCTTTATCCTTCAAAAACTCAATATTTCTTTTTAAAAGATTTAAACGCTGTGTTGGACAAACCTTTGCAAACGGACCATTACCACCTTTCCAATGTGAATGTCTAACCTCTCTTCCATGCACATCCAATAAAACTATCTCCGGATATGTATCATAAATATAACTATTAATAGCAACGTCATCGTAACAATCGTAAAAATAAAGATAATCTCCAAAGGCATGAATTCTATTTGCCATATCAATAAAACCATTCCAACCACCTGCTTGTTCATTTGGGCCATTATAACGCAAGTCATAACAAGACCCACCATCTGCAAGTTCACCTTCATGCCACTCTCTAATATGAACAAGCACTTTATACCCACTTCCTAATTGATTAGAAAACCAAATTGCTTGCTCAGCAACTTTATCGAAAGTAAATCTAAATCTCCTCTTCCACTGACCATCCACCTTATTAACTTCAGTAATATAACGTGTAAATACTACGCATTTTTTAATAGCATCCCAAGGCGGAATCGGATACTCTTTTTTCTTCTCATCCAACGTTTTTATTAAATTATTCTCTATTAAAAATTTCTCATATATCTTAGCAGCAGTATTAAAACACAATTTATCCACAAATTTATACACTATTGTTCCACCTATAAATGACCCCATACTTGGCAACCACCTTACTCCAGGATACACACGGCCATCTATTGTCTTGCACTCGAAGTCAAAATCAACACTATCTGTCATAGCAACAAATCCATTGCCAACTGTATTATCTATTATTCCCCACATACGATAGTATAACTCATTACTATCGTACAATCTTGCATAAATGTTCACATCAGTATTAAGTGGTCTGATACCACCAGTACCTGAATATTTACTCGGATCTATTAACATATTCCCCCACCCCTTTGACGCACCAATGGTCAAAGGTAACTCAACATCCATAACAGTAACTGATTTATTATATTTAATGATAAGTGTACCATCTTCACAAGCAACTATTGTGACTGATACAAGCAAACTGCTGCCATTACTATAAATAAAAATATCAAATGAAGTACTATCTGTATCTACCAATAAGGTGGACGATTCTATAGTAATATCGTCTATTCCATACTCCATACCATCTACTGATCGTATCAAAAAATTACCACCAGACACCCATGTATTACCACTATGCACTACAGTTAATAAACATCTCGTACTGTCAAACGTCACATCAAGACTACCTCTTATCATAATCCCTCCTTGTATCTAAAATTTTCATCACAGCCAACCTTACATCGGCAAGTGACATCATTTTTATTCTTCCTTTAATTCCTATATGTTCTAACAATTTTGACCTCTTCATAAAATAATCCATCTTCATAATCAAATCATCTATCGAATCATATAAAATAACCTCTTCACCAGTAGTAAATACAGAGTCAATACCTTTAACTCTTGGTGTAAAGCATGGCAATCCTACCAACATCATATGTGTAAGTCTTGCAGACCAACATCTTGAAAGATTCCATAAACCTGATACTATTAAATTTAATCCAACCGTTGAGTTTAAGTAATAATCCCTTGTTTGCTCATAGTTTACTGTTCTCTTCTTTTGAGGTATCCCATAATATTTATCCCATTTATTACCAACCACAGTAACACGATGATGTCTTAATACTTCCTTTAAATATAATTGTCTATCATACTTTATTTTATACTTCTGTAGATGTTTCTCATATACATTCCCAACAAAAATAATTCCATACCTTCCTGTCTGTCTTTCTCTGTTCCAAAAATCTATTGCAGTCGGAACTGGCATCCACTCAGCTCCTGGATAATCATAACTGTAAAAAGATTTATCCATTAACTGTATAAGTTTCTTTCTGTAATCTGATGATTTAAGTGCGTCTGCATAAAAATGAGTTATCACACAACCTGGTAACAACTTCCGCAACTCCATTATTTTTTCAATCTTAATCCATTTTTCTACCGGTTGTGCGGCAGAACTAAAATGAATATGATCTGGCTTTAATATTGCTATTCGTTTTGGAGACCATGCAGATGTGTTTATATGCTTAAAATTTGTACTTTGCCTTACAAACTCCTTCTTTAAAAATACATTATTACTTAATACCAAATCTTTATTTATGTATACTACCTTCATTACTACCTCTCACTAAAGTAAAAATTTTATAATAACATCTTTTAAACCACTTAAATACAAAATGAATAATATAATATAACATAATAAACAAACCTAACTTAAGTAGTAATAAAACTTTATATATTTTTCTCATTGCTTCCTCTCAACACTTAATATTTTTCTAACTAAGTTTTTCGGATTCCAAACAGTAGATACAAGATGCTTTCCTTTTGCGGCTATTCTACGTAACTCATCTCTATTTGTCTCATCCAAATAATAAATAACCTTTAATAATAAATCATTAATGTTCTTATACATAATGACTTCACCATATTTAAACACTTTTTCTAAGTTAGGTTGGTATGGTGTAATACATGGAAGTCCTGTTTGCATCATGTGAATTAATCTATTAGAAAAGTATTTTGTATATTTTCGTAAATCATCATGAACTATATTCAATCCGATCGTCGAGTTTAAATAATAATTTCTATTCTGCTCATACGTATTAGTTGGTATCTCATGCCTTATACCAAATCGTTTCCATCCAGATCCAACTACGGTTAATTTTGTCCGCCCTTGTAATGCCTTTAAATACTTATGTTTTGTAAAATAAATACCTCTTTTTCGCATTATCTTTATATGCTCCTCTGAAGCATGTCCAATATATATGATACCACATAAACCGCCCCTTCTCACCCCATTCCAAAATAATGGATTTGACGCCGTTGGTAACCACTCCTGATTACTGTAAAAATCTGTTGAACCAAAAGCTTTATCCACTAAACCATTTAATACCTCAAGTAGTTCACCTTCCTTTCCAACACCACCCCTATATGAAGTGATCACTGTGTTTAATTTAGCACTATTTAATTTATTTCTTAATTTCTTAATTTTATTTACCGGCATCCACACACTTCTTGGCAACGCGTCACTTGCAAAATGAATATGTTGTGGTTTAAAATTTACTATCTCATTAATATTCCAATTATGTTTTGTTAAGAATAATATATCTGATGCCTGGTTTAAAAATTCTTCAGCCCAAAACCTATGTGAACTGGCTTCATTCTTAAAACTATTAATACAATTTATAAACACTATTCTCATCAATACACTATTACTTCTCTTCTTAACTTAACCTGTATATCTTTCTCAACAGCATCAGCAAATAAAAGAATGTCCTTGGCAGTTGCACTACCTTTATTCAATATCCAACCAGGTAACATTGTAGGCATAAGTAACTTGTCTGTTTCTAAAACCTGTATATCTAATATATTTTCTTTTATTATATGATAATCCTTCCAAAAATTACCAAACCTTTTATACCCCTTACACCAAAACAATTGTGCCCGTCTAACATTTTTTGCTAACCTCAATTTTTTTTCTATTACACTACTACTACCTTTAGTAAGACAAAATGTTGCGTTTACAATTATATCATTACATGGTAAACTACACTCACGGTAACGAAACTTCAACTCATCTTTAATATACATAGTAAAATCTTGTGATCCACCTCGTAATGTGGTGACAACTGCAAGTTTACTACTTATTGGATTATTACGATACATTGCTGCATTTCCAATTATTGCACCACCAACTGTTCCATATGCATAAACAGCCCACTCCAATCCAGTATATCCCATTAATGTGGTATATTTTGCAAAAACGGATAACAAACAACCAGCTCCAACACAAAAAATATCACCATACTTCTTTATCTCACTAAAGTTTCCTAAACTAATAAATGGGATATTACTTTTATCAAATGTCAATAAAATATTTGTTCCGCTACCGATGCACCTATAATGTCTATGTAAATCGATAAACCTTTTTAATTCATCTAATGACTTGGGAATATATAAAGGTGCACTACCACCTATTCCAATAGATGTATAACCGGCCAATTTCGTTCTTCTTCTCTTAAGCTTTTTTGACTGCAATTAATGATACCCTTTCTTTTACTGATAAATAATAATTATACCGCATACCTTCATTTTTAGTGGTATAAATGTTTGCAACCAAATTACCACCAAATCTAATAAGTTTTGCAGCACCAAGTATCGTACCATAATTCTTTACAGACCTTATACCACAATAACTTCCATCTACCATATCTTCAATGTCTCTTGTTATTTTCTTTCCATCTATTGTCTGTGTTATATAAACTATCATCTTTTCGTATCATGGATAAATGATATATTGCGCATTAAATCAGTAACAATACTATCCGATATATCCTTTGTTATATTTGCTTCCGGGATAATTATTCGAGTACTATAAGGTTTTACGTAATCTGGATTTGTAACACCCCAAAAATATCCATTTTCTTTATGTACATAACTATTCGTCATCTTTGCGCTCTTTATAAAAAGCATAACGGATGGTATCCTGTACAACCACGGAACATTGCATAAACCACTATTAACAGTAATATGTCCTATACACTGCTTCATCGCAACAAGTGTCTGCCTTATATTATTTGACTTTCCAACAAGATCAATTATCCCAGTCATGTTACTCTCAATCAACTCTTTATAAAATATTCCTAATCCACCCTTCTTCCATGCCCTATTGGCAATTGCAGATAATGATCTATTCTTCTTATCCACTTTTATTACTCTTCTCTCATACTCATTACCAAAGAAAGCTACATTAAGTCCATTAGCCAATAATTTTTTTATTATACTTTTCCATACTTTTATGTCTATTGTTTTGTGGCTTGAAAAAAAACTTATTCCAACTGTCATATTAGGAATATTCCTTATTCCCCACTCAATATCTTCAGGCATGCACTTTGGTTCAAACTCTTCTTGCAATAATAAATTTATCGGTAGATGTACCTGGCGCAAAAACTCATATATCGGTATACCACCACTTTCTTTAAACCGTGTATTATTATACACCATTTCCCAAGGATTCGTGTCATATATCGGTAGATTTGTCCAATCAGACAACATATTTTTACCAAAAAACTCACGAAGGTATCCTCTAAAAATAGTTTCCTCCTGCCGCCACAATACTTCATCAATGTACTGTGATGTTGACCATAAATCAGTCGCTATTTTCTCATCATGTGAGTTTACCCACAAAACAATCTTGCAACTTTTAAAAATTTCTTTAAAACTCTTTATCCGTGTAAACGTATGCCCTGTAGCTGCTGTATGCAGCATGTCACCAAGACCACCCCCAATTCTAAATGCTACCTTAAATGGTATTGATTTTGCCCATGTATTACTTCTTACCCATTGAGAAAGCTCATATTCTTTCTGCAATCTGTATACTCCTTTAATTTCTGGTAACTTGGATATTCTATATATCTAAAATCAACAATTGGAATATTTTTACTAAACCCGTCTAATACACTACTCAAATTAAAATCACCTGCATTAAGATTTAATACTTTAAATATTATTTGTCTTTTCACTTTATTATATCTCAAATATGCTATTTTTTTAAATTTATGATATACAACATTCTCACCAAAATAACTTACTATTTTTGAGATATATACAGAAACATCACTATACTTATTTACCAGCACAATTACTAATGTATTATCTAAATCAAAACTGCCCTGGATACAGGAAATATCAAATGTTGTTTTTCCACATCCTCTTTCATTTCTTATTCCAAGAGCAACTTCGTGCAATCTATTTAAATTTATCACTTAGATACTCTCCACTCTTTAAAAAACTGATTAATACTGCCATTCCAACTAAACCCCCCTATTTTATCCTCCATAAGTATGATACTATTATTTTTTATTGAATTTACTCTTAGTATAATATTTATCTTTTTATGCCGCCATGTACTATAAAGTTTTGGAAAGGTTTTAACCTTACTACTAACATCTATATTTTCTACTCTGCCTGAGATTTTTTTTAACCTATCCAATAAAGTCTTACTAAGCATCACTAAAGATAGAACGTCTTTATCTTTTTCATATTTTTCTATCTTATCCAATATAATCTTCTTAGCATTCAAAAATCTATCCCTAATTATACTTATGACAAATAAATTTTCCTTGCGATGCCCGATAATGTCTGGATAATCTTATCTTGTTCTTTTATAGCATACAAGCTCCCTCTACACCTATGTAAACTACTGATAACTGCTCTATAAATCATACTAATATTAATATTATGAAGCAAATTATATGTACATAACTCATTATCCTTTACAATATCTTCATAAAATGCTTTACACTTCTTATCATAACCAAGTATATTCACAGGACATCCATTACTAAATGCAATAATATTTGAGTGTAAATATACTCCTATATGGCACATACTCTCTGAGTAAAGTTTATTCATTATATAAGGCGAATTAGTTAATGTAAATTTAAATTTTTCCTTATCATCTCTAAATTCTTTTCTATTAACCAAATCATTATAGGAATCATAATCTATATCTCTATGTGCAATAAAATTAATATTAATATCAAACTCATTTAATACCCTTCTTAATATTTTTGCATAACACACCACCAAATAATCATGCACACTACTTACATACTTTCCATGCTTTCCAAAAGATATAGACACAGACATAGGACTATCAGTATCTACTGAACTACCAAATAAACTACCCATTGCAAGAACAGGACAAGGAATATACACTACATCACTAATTCCATTACTAAGTAACAAATTTTTTGTTTGATTATCCCTAACCCATGTAAACTTAGCACGCCCAATAAGTTTTTTAATATTGGCTATTGTTCTTTCCTTTAACTTGCCATAACTTGAGTATTTAAAATTATCGTTACTACCAACCCCAATAATGTATAATGGAATTTTTATTCTATCAAAAAACTCAGGTCTACAATTAAAATAAAATCCTGAGTCAAACTTATGGTTCACAAATAATCCACTACCCCCTAAGATAACTGCATCAAATGTATTTATATAATTAACTGCGTTACATCCGACTTTTTCCTTTACTGATATTTCTGTAAACGATATTTTAACCATTGACTGCCTAAATCCCTGTTTAATGGCCTCGGCAATCATATCATCACCTTTATTATCAGAAACTACTCTTAGCAATAATATTTTTAGCATTATTACTTAAACCTCCTCTTCTATTATTGTAAGATTTTGCAGTTTAAATGCCTCATCCCTGGTCATTAATGAATGATTAACAACCATTCCAATATTATTCCCCAATAAATCTATTTCTGTACAAAACTCAACAACGTATGTATGTGTATATACCCCCTCACTAATAATTTTTCCCTGTACAATACCCTCAGGAAAAATAACATAACATTTATCTCCTATATTCCACATCTTTATACCCTCAAATCTCCTCCGATTTCCAATCAAACTCACCACTACTTATTTTAAAGTAAAAAACGGGTATCATCACATCATTTACATCCGAAAGCAATGTTATTACTCCCATATGCATCCCTTCACCTTTAATGGATTTAGGATCAACTCTAACCCATATCAACTGACTTTCACCAGGCTCTATTTTTCCTTCAGCTGGTTTTATCAAAATCCAACTATATGTCCCAGGTAAATACATCACCCATCTAACAGTAACATCAGACCAATTCTTCAAAGAAAATGTTAATGGGCCGACACCCCTAAACTCCAACTTCGTTACTGACTTCTGTAATGGTGACATGATAACTGTCTTCCTAATTAAAGAACAACCAGGTAATAATAAAATCAAAAATAAAATACCTATATACTTTTTCACAACGGACCCCTTAAATTCTCAATACAAATTACATCTGAATTCGTCTTGGAATAAATAAACTCTATAACCAAACTATCCCCTCTTAAAAATAGATTCCCACCACCTATCAAACTAAATTCTTCATAAACTAAAACACCAGAATCCTTCTCATCAAAAGTTATTATCGTCTCACCATCATTATACACAATATCCAAAGTCAGTGGTTTAGTTATATTACTATCACTTAATCCTTTGATATTATGTACTATACCCAAAATAAGGCTTATTATCAATACTATCATACATAATGTTAAAGAATACCGTCTTAAGATCTTCTTAGTTATTGCTTCCATTACTTATCATTCTCATTTAATTCTTTTACAATATCAATTATATCTCTTTTCACCTCTTCTTTTAATAAAAGAAGCTTATTAAAAGACTCTCTATCAACTTTTGAGGCAATGACCATTGCAACTAATACTTTTTTATTTGGCATCAATGAAGAGACCGTCGTAGAAAAAACAAACATAATTAAAAAAATCCATTTTAACCACCTCGTCTTAAAAGCAAAAAGCTCTCTCTCGTCCTCATCTCTTCTCTCTTCACTGGCAAAAGAATATGTATTAATAAAAATACGGACCAACAAAGTTATTCCTGAGATAATACTAAAAACCTCGCAAATATCAATCCAAATATCAACCTGTCCAATCAAATATACTAACCAATAATCCATTTGTTTTCTCCTTTTTATTTTTATCGATTCTTACGCAGCTCTGAAACTTTCTCCAAGACTGCGGCAGATGGTAACTTAGAATATGTCCAAAAATTCGGATGCTTTCTCAAGTGCCTTACAATTCTCTTTGCTTTATTCAGTATCCAACGACATTGCTTCGTGTACCGCTGTTGGCATGGTTTATTTTTCCGTCTCCCCCACTTTCTATTTTTCTTTCCTGCTCTTGCTGGCATTTAACTTCTCCATTCTAATTAATTCTCTTTTAATATACCACACTGCTTTTTTTAAATTCTCTTCTATATTTTCTTTTAACCCAGCCCTCCAAATATACTTTACTGCGTTTCCAAGATTAAAATTCATACGCTCAACTACCTCTATGCATTCTACTCCACTCAGGTTCTCATTATAATGGTTTGGATGGTCAACCGAATCGCAACATATACATTCTAAGGCAAAAGATGAACGTGAAAAATCTATATTCCTCCAATCTACCCATTTATCATTCTCAAAAATACCCACCTCTGTTAACTCATCATTTTCCATTATACCGGAGAGGGAAAAATACGCTCTCAGTTCATGTGCACATAAACCCCATACTGCTTCCTTATAAGAAGAATACGATCGCATTATACGATACTTTTCATCCTTATTCTTCCCATGATTTTTATGTTTTATATGAAACATTATCTATTTTCTTCTCCTATTATATCACCTACTAAATACTTTTCGTATAAAATATCATAACACCGAAACGAACAGTATATGGTGTCGTTCTTCACTACTATTTTATTTCCACCAATAAAAGATGCATTTTTATCAACTACAATATAATCACAATAATGTACCTTCATCTCATCTTCATTAGCCAGATAATGAGGCGTACTAAGCCAATCAAGTAATAATCCTACTATTAACACAACTATGACAAAACTCACTATTTCTTTAAACATACATCTCTTTCCATTTATTTATCTCCTATACAACAACTACCTCTAATGCCCAAAACGAGAAACCCAAGAAGGTTCACACCCTCTTTCTACATAATAATGCCTTGCATATGCAAGGACATCCGGTATTACTACCGGCCTTTTTGCCAATTTCTTCATCTCTCTAAACCAATAATAATCTGCGGCAGTCCCACCAACCTCCCTACCAGTCTGTTGTGGCCATGGCAATGCCTTCAATAACTCATTACTAACAGCATAACTACAAGATGCAACCTCTCCACAAGTAATCTTAGGTAGATGCAAAGATGCTGGAATTGATCTACCTAACCAATCACACCAAGTACGAAAAATTATAAAATCATGATACTTTATATATTTCTCAAGTGTACTAATAGCATGGGGGTATAAAATATCGTCGTCGTCAACATACATTCCAAAACCACCCGACATTATACTAACAGCAGCCTTTCTCTGTGGTCTCCCAAAATTATGTGGTGTCTCTTCAATACTAATCTTTATCTTTCCTGATGAAGTTTTATATAAATTAATATAATCAGAAAAATATCTATTATATGAGCAATTACCATCAAATACTACTACCCATTCCCAATTAGGTGATACTTGGTTTGCTAACGAAATAAACAAATCATGCAATACATTTCTTCCAATTGTTGCGGTTAATATACTAATCATAAGTCTCCCTAAAAAATGCTTTCAACAACGATTCCTGGTCACCTTCATCCACCATATACACAATACCTTCACTCTTAAGAAAAGTTACTAAATTTAATCTTGTTTTTTTAAAACCAATTCTTCTAATTGTCTCAATATATTTTACCTTTCTTACTCTTTTTCTACCCCTAACTAACTTTATAACCCTAACTCTACCAATAAATATTGAGTTATTTAATCTTCCAATAACTAATGTATCAGGACTTAATGCTTTAATACAATTAACTGTCACTCGTTTGCCTATTTTGGTTTCCTTACTTCTTTCTTGCATTCTATACTCCTTCCTTTTTTATTTGGCAATACCATGAAAAGTTTTTTGTATAATTACTATCCTTTATTATAATACTGATAACAGGCATTTCTTAAAAATTTTTAATCTTCATCCATTAATGTTATAAATAAACTGCATAGCTCATCTACTTCTTTATTAATGGATATTCCATACTCTCTAAAGGATTCAATAGTATCAAATTCTTCCATCACATACCCATATAAACACATAATGTTATCTTCAAATTGCCCATAACTTAGCAATGATGCCTGGTACATTTCTAATGTATTTTTATACGATAAAATAATACCGTTAATACTTTCCCTATCCATTTATTTCCTCGTTAAATAAAGGTCATGGTTACCGACATATATACCCGTTTGTTCTCTTTTTCTGACATCTTTAATAAACGTATCAACCGCTTCCCTAATCGTCTTCCCTTTTTTTAACTTAGGTTCAAAAATAGCATTTGAAACTACCCACCATCGTGGAACAATCTCATAACTACGAACATCCGCATAGAACAATTTATTCTTATCAAAACCAACTTTTGGATAATGTGCGGCTATAAAAATCATTCCTCTTGGCCCAAATAAAGAACATGCTATTCTTGCACCTAACTTCCAATGATTATCTTTTTCAATTTCCTTACTTAGATAATCTCTTCCAATATGGCCTATATCATGAAGAAAAATACAAACTATTTCCCAAAACTCTGGCCATTTTCCATAGATTTGATACCATCTTATTAAAATAGAAATTGAATGTACTATACTATGGCAACCAAACAAAATACTTATTGTACCTTGTGCCGTAATATATTTCCACATTCTTTTTAGCATTATTCTACTCACTAACCTTTCTGGTTTTAATTAGCATCATTCTTCTTGAATACCTAACTTTTCTAACTACTTCCTTTCTAAGTTTTACTTTTACCAATTCCCTCTTTTTAATTCTCCAAAAATCTGGTAAAGGTATATGATGATATCCAGGACACGGAATTCTCGTGCATAATGATGTATCGCCTAATCCAAACATAAAACTCCTCCAACTAAATTTTTATTATAAGAATATCAAATCCATAATCAAGGCAAACCTTAGTTGCTTCTATTACATATCCAACTATCCAGGACACATACCTTGCAATCCACCATGATACTGCAATACTTTGAAATAATGCAAAATAATTAAAATTTAACTTTTTCCCTATATAATCTTCCATAAATATTTCTATACCTTATACCATACAACATCATACTCAAAAAAATTTCTTATTACTTCAAGTTGTGGAATAACCTTATCCGACATATAACTAAACCAAAATACCCCGGATAATCTATCACTAAATGCCAACTTTTCACCCAAAATAGTCCTAAATAACTCTATACAACCAGTTCTTTGTACAACAAACTGATTAAAAGGACATAACGAACAATTGACATCCCTTAAATACAAATCACATATAGATGATCTAATTTTTATACCCAATAAATCATCGTACACCTTTACAGAAAATACTGGGTCATATCTTTTTATGGTAATACTTCTAAAATTACTCGGTAAAATTAGCTTAGTCATCTTATTTACTCTTTAGTAATATAATTAATACTTTTATCACTACCTCATAATTTTTACATATAATGCGGTTTCAACCCGACGAATTTGTTTTTTATTCTTACTACTGTTAAGTCGTAGCAGTTCCAATTTTTTCATGAGATACAAACCATGTTTGAATTTCATTTTACCACCCTATAAATAATAATAAAATAAATGGCTGAGTAACAGCATACTACCCCTCACTCAACTAATAAACAATAATTAATATCATAACCTCCCTACTACTACATCTTGAAATTTTTGGGCCTCAGCCTCACCAAAATAAGTTTTTAACCAGACTACAATTTCATCGGTTGATGTATGAGAATCAATATATTTTACACCAAGAATTGTATCCAATTTATGGTACACACACCGTCTAAGTGCCGGGATAATATAAACTGTATCTGTAACATGAATTACTTGCTCATATGTTTTCATTTCTCATGCCTGATTTAATTTGCGTTATAATTAATACCCCTCATTTCTCATCCAAAATATATGATAAAATTTTATCATACCTCTTTGATAATTCTATTGCCGCCAAATACATGGCATCCAATCGCTTAATTAATTCCTCATATTTTTTCTGCATTATTTTAACTTACCTTTTTATTTTCATTATATTATATTGCAAGAATCATCCCAAACCTTCTAAGAAAAGGAAGTTTTTTCTAACATGGGACAAAAGGCTCACACCTACTATATATAACTATAACATGTCATATAGGCACAAAAGTATGTAATCTATGCCCAATTCTTGACTAAAATGTATGGAGTATACTCCATACATTAACATGACTAAATTATTCCCATTCCAAATCCTGGTCACTTAAAATTTTATCCAAGTAATCATGGGCTATCTTTGTACCAAAATTCTTTTCCAACCAATCAATAATAACCGTTTTATCCAATTCTTTTGGATACCTTCTATAACCGACTATTGTTCCCGACGGAAATGAAACTACTAATAGCTCATGTTCCAATATAAAATGAACATTGTTCGTTATTTTTATTTTTTTCATAATAATTATACTATTCCTTATTGTATATTTCTTTCATCTATTCCAACTCCTGTCATTGGATATTCCTTCACAGCCCATGACTTTTTACAAAAATTCATACATGTTGATTTTGTTATTGATCTTAAAAAACCTATGGCATTTTTCTTTATTTTTCCCGACTTTCTTAGAAAATTATAGACTACCTCCGACACAATGTCATCAAAATAATAATGGCCATAGGAAATATACTTATGAAGTTCACTACCAACAATTTTTCTTATATCTTTTATCTCAAAATCAATGTTATCATAATTCACGTTAATTTGTTGTCTATGATAGCCAAAAATAATATATCCCCTTGATTTAATACGAGACCTCTGTGATCTTGATAAACCCGCCAAAAAAACATCATCCACATCGACCAAGTACACTTTTTCTGGTTTCATAATACATTCCTTTTACTATAAAACTACTGTATGTGTGACTAATTTCAAACTTTTTAGCATCATGTCAACCACTAATAACATTTGATGTGTTTTTGCAGAATGTCTAATTGCGTAATTGTATTGAATTGCGTTAAAATCATTTGCAGTCTTTTTTGCCAATCGCTTCAATGTACCAGGGGTATAATCTGACTGCCTAATACTACCACTAAGCAACTTATTCAACTTTGCTGCCATTACATCCTCCAATCTATTACTACTAAATCAATGTCGACCAATGAGTAATTCATCGCCCAAAGATTCAGCAAATGAATAATATCCATCACTACCTATTATAATATGATCAAATAACTTTATATCTAAAAAATCACCACATGTAACAAGTTTTCTTGTCATTTCTTTATCTTTGTCACTTGGCGCATTATTCCCGGATGGATGGTTATGTACTACCACCAATGCAGTAGCATTGCATAAAAATGCCATTCCAAATACTATTTTAGGATCAACTACTGTTTCCGTAATACCGCCAACATGTAAAATTGATACCGCTAAAACATGATTTCTTGAGTCAAGATATACACCAATAAACTTTTCAACTGCAGCATACTTCAGCTCACGTAAAATATTTACTATATCCTCAGGACACCCCACAGTTTTACTTGCCACTGTCTTATCCCGTACAATAACAGGTTCAACATATTGTAGTTGATATAATACTTCCACCTTTTTTTGTCTACTAAGTTCATTCATTTATCTTTTCCTTTTATTGATGTTACACTAAAAACAACATCATCAATTATCTCATCAACTGCATAATCAACCGCCGAAGTCCTTGCAACTGCCAAACCATCACCATCAACAATAACATACTTATTATCGGCAACCGTCACCCTGTATTTATATACCTTCTCCTCCGTATTAAACGAGCATAACAACGCTAACGGTAATGGTTTAATGATATAATCCGCCAATTTTACATTAAACTCAATAACACTTAATGTAATCCCTCTTGATTCCAATTCTGTCTTAAGCTCATGCAACATCGAACTATTATATTGTATTGTTAACCGCTTCTCAATCGAACTCAACTGCTGTACCACTCTATCACCTCATCCAATTTTATGGTTAATAGTTATTATCTAAATAATGTTGTAGTATCAGTCGCTTTAATATGTCAAGTTCACCTTGATCAAATTTTACTACTTTACCCCGCTTAGTGGAAATCTCAAATCGTTCCTTCAATAATCTAACAACAAGTTTAGACCTAACAGTAACAACATATAAATCTTTGTACTTACTTTTATGCTGTTGTACCCCTATATGATTATTAATGAATGTTTGATTATTCATCTTATCATACTCCTCTACTTTAACGTCATTGACCGAAATCTAACCTACTTATTGTGTACAATAACCATGCCCACGCCACTCCCCGACTTCATTATTATAAAGGTCAGATGGCTTCAATCTTCTGGAACTACAATTGATCTCAATGTATCTTTTGCAACTGTTCCTTTATTAAACTTGTCTGCTCGATTTTTTGCGGCTTGAATTAATAAGTCAAACTCTACTACTGACATCGAATTATATATTTTTTCTGCTGGCTCTATATATAATTCCATTTCTTTTTTACTGACCTTGCGTTTCATTTTAATGCCTCATATTTTAAATTGTTATTTTTTGTCTTTATTTTCATTATATTATATTGCAAGAATCATCCCAAACCTTCTAAGAAATGAGCATTTTTATTGTAAGGGTTTGCCGGGAATATACCGGCTCTATAAAATTAGTTGTTTATTTTATTACAAAAGTATGGAGTTTATCCCATACTTTTAACCAAATTATATGGGGTATACTCCATACTTTTATACCCACTCAATGTACTCCTTTGCTTTACTTCTGAGTTCAATTAATTGCTCAACAGCCTGATTATATAATGTCTTATGTATTATTATGTCTGCTTTTGTCCAAGAAAATTTAGGTAAACCAATAATGTCTTCAACAAAACCCCCGCAAGAACTATCAACTTTGCATAAATCTATAGGTTCACGAAATGGACAATTACTACAAACCAAATTACCTCCATAATCCTCGCATAATGGACATGGAATTCTAATGTAATAATTATTTGTTGAAAAATCACAAATAAGGTTTTTTGGATCAAATCTTGCCTCTAATTGTTCCTTATACTTTATAGGTATTTTTATTTTTCTCATACCATCTCCACTAACTATACTATTTAACCGTTCATATCCCTAATATTTTTCAGTACAACCTTTGTAAATGAGGCCTTGGTTAAAAACCCTCTTTATATAGCTGTGTAAGAATTTCTTTTACTTTTTTATCGGCATCCATTACATAAAAATTAGTAGTACCATATGCGGCATAAAACTCATCGACTTCTTTCTTTGTAGGTAATGTCTTCATTAAAAATCTCCTTATCTAATTAAGTACAACAAATTCGTCACGTACATAGATAAAACTAATTTCATTAATGATAACCGTGTACCAGCCAACAATGCCTTCATACTCAGTAACCATCCCACGGTAACCAGCATTCCAAAAACCATCTTTTATTTCAACAGTCCGCCCTACAATCTGTTCACCCTGTAACTTATCTTGGTTGACACAAATACTTTCAGGATCATCATTAAACATTTCTTTCATATCTAAATACCACCCAATACCTGTAAATATTTCATTAATTATATCCATAGGATTATCAACTACCTTATAATGTAATACTGCATTATAGCCTAATAACTTAACACTATACTTATTAGGTACAATAGTTTCAACATATATGTTCATTTTATATTTTCCTTTTTAACCCATCTAATCCATTTTTTGCGCCTCTACGTAACGGCTCTAATTCTTTTACCGTAGCTTTCTTATTATTTATAGTTAAACAATTTAGATATACTGAAAATGATCTATCTTTCACTATACCATCTATACTAACCGTCTAAATAGCATCCGTATTATTATCCGGACATTTACCATGAACCTTTTTATATTCATCCGTGTTGACTTTTACTTTTGACATTTTTTTAATTTCCATGAGACGTTTCTTAGTTAATACTACCATCCGTATCATCTTCATTCTCCTTCACTCTTTTTATAGGATACCTTCTAAACATAAACCATGCACCTGACCTAAATTTCCTATAAACGAGGTCGCCAACCATTCCTATCTCCGGATTACTTGCTCGTTGAATCCCTGTTAGCCACACCGCTGGAAACTCCTCTGTTGGATCATCATACTCATATTTTTGAGCACCATCACTCCTTATTTCTACCAGCTTAGCATTTTTTATTACTTTATGCATCTGTTTCTCCTCTTTTATACTCTGCAAATGGAGTCCATACAACATTACCAGTACTTAGTAAATAGGTTACTGTGTCTTTTCCCCAATAACCTGAACCCTCTGTATGCTCAATGCACTCGGCAAGTGTTGTTGGAAACCACTCAGCATCCGGCTCTTTATAACGTTTTAAAACAACTAAACTGCCCATTTTATCACCTCATTTATTATCCGACTATATCCTTATAGACGGTGGTCAGAATGTTTAAATTATTCAAAACCATTTTTTTAAATACATCTAATGTAAATGGACTTTGTTTATACATTATCGCAAGTTCTCTAAGGACTTTTTCATTCTCGGATTTAACAAGTGTTGAATTTTTTCTTTCTGCATAAAATTCATTAATTTCTTCTTCAGTTGGAAAATTAAACATCTCAATACCTCATTATATTATTAAATTAAATTAATGCAGATTGGTCCATATCCTGCAACAATACTCTCAGGGACAGTTAACAATCGACCACAACGACCACAATACCCTTCATGGTAAAATTTTACATCATCAGATAAATCATTCTTAGTTAGATGATATAAACAATAATGAAAAACACGAACACTTTGCGCATCTTTTGAAATTTTACTTTTATTTGATACTTTAAAATTAACTGAACCATTAACAAATACTGTTCCGAAAAACCGATACCCCCTTGTATTATTTGGGCATGTTAACACTCTTACCCAATAAATATCGGTTGACTTATTCGTTTGCTGATATTTCTTTTTCAATTTACTTATTTTATAAGTGAACCTATTACCAGTGCTAATGTTCTTCATGGTAATGATTGCATTACCCGCTAATATATACCGAAGAGCATTCTGTCTACTGATTTCACCTTGCATTTCATCACCTTTAAATAGATTATGACTGTTTCTGATCTTTATGTATTCCCTGCCAACATCTAATATTCTTCTTTCCTTATTTTTAAGGTATTAACTAAGTAATCTTTGTAAATCCCAATTAATAGGTTTAAATGCTTACACCACTTACAACAAAATAACACTTCATCCATTAATACCTCCTGAGTACACTACTAAAGGACTATGACATCATTTATATTGACATAGTACATCTACCAAATTTCAAAATTATGTGTACCACACCACTCAACATTAAATCCTGCTGCCGAAAACTGTGCCATGATTGCTGTGATAGATGCTTTCAGTTTGAATTCCGTTCTATTCCGCCATTTAATGTATGTTAACGTTTCACCATTTTTATTAGCCTGTGAAAGATGATTCTTAACATCTGTAATAAACAATTTATTCAAATCATCCCTTTCCCTCTGTGCTAATACTGCGTGTAATGCCTCTTTTATTTGTTCCCTTGTTACTGACATTATTCCACACTCCTTTTTTCCAGCCGATTGTATTTCATCTTATCGCTTCATTTATGGAAGTACATATATTTCATTAACTCCTTCTAACTCAGCTTTTTTCCTCGCAGCTTTTACGGCCTCACCATAAGTTGCATTTAATCCAAAATCATCACTACCAATTTCAAACCACCATTGGCCTTTGCCACGAGGTTTTTTACCGTGTGACCATCTATATTTATCAGTATTAACATATACTCTCATTTTATTACTCCTTTGTCTTTGTTTTCACATTAATATAATGCAAAAATCATCCCAAACCTCCTGGGTAATAGTAACTCCCGTTAATAACTCAGAGAGGACAATCACACTCACACATAAAATAACATATAGAGAAATATCCTTAACTATTGACCAAATTGTATGGGATAAACTCCATACTTTTACTTTTCTTGGTCAATTTCTATACAACGTTCCTTTAAGCCCCTTTTTTCAAGTTACTCAGTCCAAAATTTTACTTCATCAACTAACTCATCCATAATTCGCACAACATTTTCCGAACTTCTGACAGTAAAATATAATCCACGTGCTGCGCTCTCCAAATAAAATTTTTCATTTTTTTGAGTCACTCTAAACCTCAGTGTTGGAAACACCACGCCATTATCCAAATCTTTATGCTTTATACCAGGAAAATTAATCCTCATCCTGGCACTAATATATGCTTTATCAGTATTCGTCATTTAATACCTCCTGAGTATATCATTTAATAGGTGTAGTATCATTTTCATTGACATAGTATACCTTATCGTCAAGTGGTACATAAATTGACATTACACAAGGTGCAAAATGTTTTAGATATACTCCTATCTGTACCACTTCTAAATCATAGTCATAAAATTTTACTCTTGTTCCCGGTTTACATCTCATTTTATTACCTCATTTGTTTTTTTGTGCCATCGGTCGGAATCGAACCGGCTTGCCGCCTTATTACGACCTTTCCATACCACCCAAATGTGCTAACATTTCTGCCAGTTATTGGGCTTCGATGGCGGGTATTTTGTACTCATTTAACTCATTTATAAGGGGTCTCTTGCATCAACTGTGCAATCAATGCATCATCTAATAACCGTTGTTTGTGTAGCTTAGCTGCATAGGCAACAATTTTTTCATACATATCGTAACTATCATTATACAATGTTTTAGTTGCCGTTTTTCCAAGACTCCCGTCTTTGTCAGTAAACCTAATTTTGATCTTTGTATATTTCATTTTCTTACTCCTTTATCTTTATTTTCATTATATTATATTGCAAGAATCATCCCAAACCTTCTAAGAAAAGGAAGTTTTTTCCCTTATGAGACAGAGGACCCCTAACGACCATATATAACTATGGTATATTATATAAGCCGAAAAATATGTAATCTCTGCCCGATTCTTGACTAAAATGTATGGAGTTTACTCCATACTTTTACTAAGTCGATGAAATGTTATATAATTGAATCAGTTGTAGTTTTTTCAGGGTAAATAATACCATCGGCCACGGCCTCCAACAAGACCTCCTTTAAGGCTGTGTAGTCTTGCATTGCAGTGCATAGTATATAATTGGCCTTGAAAATCATCGTTTTTCTATCATAAGGTCGTTTTGTATATTTCATTTTGTCACCTCATTTGTTTAATTCATAAAAATATAGTGCAAAAATCATCCCACAAACACCTACTCATATAACTTATTCAACTTTCTCACTTCTCTTTCCTTTATATGTGATGATGACTTAACCCCATGATACATTACCAAGTATAAAACTCACATAATACCTCCCTACCACACTTAATCATACATACCCATCCAATGAGCGCCAATTTCTACTCACTACTAATCATAACATCACTCTGGAGAACCAAACTACCTTATTACATTTAAGTTAACAAGTGGCAATATACCCGACTTACCTCAACCACTCTATATTTTACACGACCAACTACCATTTATGCTAAAACATTCTTAGATACATGCCTGAATACTTGTACTATTCACAATAAGTAACAAAAGTGGACTAATCCGCCGTAACTTGCCTAAAATTCTTAAAAAATCCCATTGCCTAAAATTTTGATCAGCGACTACTATTCCTAATGGTAACCGACTGAACCACCAACCCTATAAAAATGCCCTCCAAAGCAAGTTAAGGCGGATTTCTAAGGCTAAAACTGCTACATTCCCTCTAAATACTACTATTTCCGCTAATTTCTACTGAATAACCGTGTTTTTCCGCTAAAAATGCCTAAAAATGCCTAAATACTCGGAAAGTTCACTAAAACTATCTAAGATATTGCCTGATTATATAGAAACTACTACAATATATAGGATTTTAAGATATTGTATCTATAATAAATGATATAGTTTTTACCGTACTTGGCAACTCTATTTACTATATACCACTTTTGCTATTGACTTCACGCTTATTGCATCTTCTCTTTAGTAGTGTGTCAACTTCGTATTGAAATCAACCTCAACTATGGTAAAGTTGCAGTACCTATTTGGTTTATTTGTCTTACCTGATCTTTTACATTAATATGCGGGGTAAGTATTTTCTTTGCTATCTCTGGTTTAATACTTGGTAGGATAGTATGATGCTGAGTAGGAAAGATTACTGATAACTCGATTAACCGCCGCCCCCAGGTAAACGCGGTTGGCTTTTTCCCCCTCCTCACCATGTCTCTGTCTGTTACTCCTATATCCTATGACTGCTATGCTTGGTAATCTTGGTTTTTTTATCTATACTTTTACTTGTTTTATTTATCTTACACTTACTCATTCCTATTTCCTTTCTTCTTATACATTATTTTCTAACTTTACTTTTACTTTACCATTACTAACCATCGGGCCAGGTATAAATAAAAAATAGCCAGCCGGTGCACCATCACTATACCTTAATTTTTTAATGGGCTACCAACTGACTATTTATCTGTTTAATTCTCTATATCGACTGGTACTCTACCAATTCTATTTTTATAAATCTTATCCATATCCCTATCTACCAGGTGATCTTATATTCCTTCTTTGATAACGTAACAATCTATCTTGTACAGGAGACCTAAAAACAAAACGTATAGCATCCACTAAAATTTCCTTTACATGGATATACTCAATACACTCATTTTTACAATACATTTTAATTATGTATAAAAAATTCTTTACTTTGATCAGCATTGACTACTCGCTATGTTTACCGTTAACTTTCTTTACCATCCAACTACTATTAGATGCACTATAATAGTATGACCCGGAAATATTCTTAGTGTACTAATGTCTCAATTTACATTAATACTACTGTCCGATTTCTATTAAATTTTCCGGGTCATGTTAATGAACGACCTAAAACTATCTTGTATAAGAATAGGAATAAATACAAATCAATATCTTAGTGCCTAATCATTTTTTTTTTACTTTAATTCATTGTTATATATATACTAAACTACGTATAACGTGCCGGTATATCATAACTTATCCAATCCATAAGTTTTTCTACAAAACTTACAAAATCCTTAAAATATAATCTTAGTGACTCTCTACCAAATGTCCATCTAATTTGCTTCTTTGCATTTTTCTTCAAACTTATTATCATCTTTTTCCCTTCTTCCATAGAAGCATTTGGAATGGAAAATCCATCAAGGTTAAGTTTAATTAATATCTTACCATCAGTATAATCCTTCTTTACATTAGCAACTACAAAATGCGCACAATTATGCCCAGTAACAAATGGGCATAATTGACAATATCCTAACTTACGATAAACCTTACATAAAGGACATTGTCCATCAATCCGCCTAACTACACCCTCTGTATAGATTAATAAATTCTCATTAAACCTTCTTTTTAACTTGCTTCTAAAATAAATTGGAATCTTATACATTACTCTACTCCAAATGTTAAACATCGATAAGTTCTCTGCCTGGTTGGACTAACACCATCTTGCCAAACATGATTCTTAGGTAAGATAGTTTCTTCTAAATCACAGGAAAAAAGTAAACACTCATCATCCTGCAAAAATGGACAATGCTCACCACAGGTTCGATCATCTAAGTCATCTATTTCTATGCTTATATTCAATTTCACAAAGTACCCCTACTATTTTCTATAACCTCACCATAGTTCAAGTTTATCAACTCTATCCGGAACTAAATCACCAAACCACCAAGTAGAATTCAAATTCTTCAAAATATCCACCGTATCTCTAACCCCCTCAAAATACTCCTGATTTACTTTTGGGCGACTATCATCAGTATTCAACTTTTGAAGGTGCTCAAAATGGTATATAGTCAAACCAAAAACTATAAAATAAAATAACTTTGTTATCAACAAAACCACAAAAGATTTGATTGCAGTGTCTATTAAATCCTCCACTTTTACCCATCTTCTAATCAGCAAACAAACTAACAAAAATCCAATACTCATACCCAATAAGAAGGTAGTCATCTAATCCTCCAATCTATTCTGTCCATTCAAAATCTCTACTATCAGATAAATCGCCATATTTATCGCGCATTTTAAACTTTACCAAACGTAAATTCTTCTCATTATCCCCCATATCTTTCCGTATATCTGAAAGAAGTTTATTAATTTCTACCATAAATTTTACGCCTTCATAATCAGGTGTTTCAATTTCTAAATCTATTATTACTCTCATTATTTTATCAATCCAAAAATAATCGATTTACATATTCTTTTTAATGTCAGAGATAAAAGCTGCCTACTCTGTCCATTCTACCACAACTCCCTTATCTTTCAAAACAGCCCATGCATCCTTTTTGTATTTAACAGGAATCTTTATCATTTCTTATCCCTTACTACAGTAAACATTTTCCAAGGTATCATTAATGTAATATAACCAACTGGAGATACATGAAAGCAAAACTCACCATCTTGATCAACTATCACTGTTTTTTTTGTTTTTTCTGCCTCAACTAATGCATTCTCAATGCTATTAATAAGTTCATCTATAGTATATTTACATGTTTCATACGCTGAAATATACCTGTGTAAATGACTTATATGAATAGTATTCCTATAACCTATTTCGTTACGTTCTACATGTGTAAACATCCTATCCTCTCTATAATTTTATTCGGGGATAAACATCCAACACTTAACATTGGATAACTCATCATTTGTATTAATACCATACCATTTATTAAACCTATACATGTAAAAACCAGATGTATAATTATTACCATCCTTTACAAATACCCGGATACTCATCTGGGAAAAAGGAAATCCTTCTATTACTGGTGGTAAACTCTCTTCAACTAATTTCCAATCACTCATTTTTTCACCATTTCCATGTCCAATATATCTTCAATTTTTGGTAATGTATCATCTACGGGATTTTTTATGCAGGCAACTTCAGTAACATCTATTGACGTAAAAACTCTTCGTCCATCAACATTCTGTATGTCATTTACATTAGTCATAAATCCAATTGGCATGGATCCAAATAATGTACCGGCCAACGAATCATCTATATCTATATATAAACCTTTTCCTTCGCCAATTGCCTTCAACTTACCTGTTCCAAATACAGAAACCTTATTAAAATTATCTGTTATAGATACTTCCTTCCCATCATTTTCTTTCAATGAAGTTGGAGTAAATGATGCGCCCTGAGGATCAACAAAATTCTCTCTCTGAACAAGTATTAACATCATTTCCTCTTCAATAAAGATTTGTTAGATTTATACGAATAAAACTTATCCCAAAGTGCTTTTCTTCTACATTTATCAAAATTAGGAACTTTAACCATGGCATTTTCAGTTGCTCTCCTCAATGCCAATTTTCTACCAAATGCCCTATATAATTGATCACTCGGATGCTTTACTGCACGACCTTTAAATATAATCTGTTGGTTATACTCCGCATTTATCTTATCATAATGAACATGCAACTCACATTCTGTCACCAATAAATCATCAATATAAAATGACGAAAAATAAAATTGATCTTTTTCCACAATATATTTCCTTATATATTAAAACAATTCTTTTTTAATTACTTTTATCCTACTAAATGTTACAGCCTTTAATACCTTATAATTAATTGTTGGATATTTAAATTTTTTAACCATATTCCATGATTCTTCCCTCACTAAATCATAAAATATCGTATTCAACAATTGTTGGGTAAATTTACTACTCCACCCACCATTATCACTACATATCTTAGCATAGACTTTATCGATAAGATGACGAGAAACAAACTTCTCAACTATCATTTCTTCCACAAAGGACTTATCCACTTTTTTCTTTTTTCTGCGATTTTCATGACTATACTCATCCCTAACTAATTTTGCCCATGTCGTCCTTCCATACCTATTGACAAAATCATAATTTTTAATGACAATACCTTCCCCATACCCCTTCTTCATTAAATATGTATTTTTATCAAGATATTTTTTCACATCATCAATTGTTGGGTCAACCAACACACCAATACATGGAATAAAATCAATACCAAACTTTACAAGGATATCCTCGTATAGAATATATGGCAAATAGGTTAGTGTTGAAGCACCGACTTTCAATATATCAAACACATAAAACTTTCCCCATGCAGAGTCAAGGTAATCCTTAATAGTATGCAGAACTAACCACTCACCATATAACATGAGATTAGGGTATTCTTTAAACAATTTCATGAATCTAATATTAGTAGAGGTGGATTTATAAAATCCTCTATTATCACTATGAATACTTAACTGCCTTCTTCTACTGCCAGCCTGTATACCATTATTATACCACAATGATGAACATGTACCATCCAACTTTGGAAAAATATAACATTTTCCATTGAGAATTCCCTCAACTTCACTGTTACCCAACCTCTCAACGTCCTGATATGGGATAAACATATTATTTTAATCCTCCATAAAAATTTATCTTATCACTTCTTCCAATATGCCAATTACCACAATATTTACATACATAATTACTCAGATTAGTTTTATGTATCAATGACATTCTAAGGCCGGCCAATTTAGCATCAAGTTCATCATAAAATATTTTTTTTCTCTTGCACTTTCTAATATAATCACTATTCATCAATCCTCCCTTGACTATTATACCACTTATTTTCAACACATTAAAAATAAATATAAAATATTATAGTCATTACCCCAATACTGCATCTACAAGACCATACTCATAGCATTGTTTTGCATCAAACCATAAATCATGCTTTAAGATTTCTTCCAACTTTTCCTTTGGAATTTTTGTATATTCCAAGTAAATTTCTCTCAATATATCCATAATTCGGTCAAGATTATCCATATTATCCTTAATTTCATAATATTTTCCAAATGAAAATGAGGATAACTGATGGATCAACATAAATGCATGCTTATAAATATATCTTTTACTACCAACAATACTTAAAAGAGTCGCTGCAGATGCACAACAACCATCAATTACTGTATTAATTGGTGTATCCTTACGAACTGCCAATATCCTATCCATACCAGCCAATCCTTGAAACACACCACCACCATAACTATTAATATGGAGATAAATCGGATATGGTTCATTTGCTTGGTAATCAGCCTGCTCTGCCATATAACCAGAACTTTTATTTGTTATCGTCTTATTTAAGGTTAGAATAGATGACCTATCAATTTCCGAATAAAAGAAAATTTTATTCCCAGATACTTCCAATACTGTCGGTTCTTCAATAACTACCTTATCTTTATTATTATTATCTAATGTACTACTATTAATATCAAATGGTATCATACCTACCTCCTACCTCTCAGTTATAAATTAGTAACAAATTCTACGAACTTATAAAATCTTTTAATACTTTCTTCAATATCATATTCCTTTATCCATTTATCAGATACACTCAATACATCTTCTCTTATAATTTCCTTTTCCAGGGTATGTAATCTATTTGCTAACCTACCAAGTTCCGTAAGATTTTCGATCGTCATACTTGGAAAAAGTTGCTGCTGATAACCTGTACATGAAAATCCAACACAAGGAATACGTAGTGCAGCCATATCTCTTGGAATTCTACCAACTGATCCTTTTGTATCAAAATAAACACAGAACTTACTATTTGAAATTATCCTATAAAACTCATCCTGTGATACTTTAGGAAAAATTTCCTTATGTATTTTAAATTGTTCTATCTGCGGACGTTGGTTACCGATACGGTAATCAACCATCTTTATAATTGAACCAGGAGAATTTTTTTCAACAAAAGCCACCGAAGAAGAACACAAATGATCACCAGCAACAAATACTGAGTTATCAACATTCTTGCTACAATAATTCTTTCTAATATACCCAACATCTATAGGAAAGGATAAAAAAACAGATCTATCACTATGCTCGGGAACAAATGACTTCCAAAATCTATCACCATCAGGTCTATTATACGCATAAAAGTCACAAAACTTAGCATTATGCAAAAACTCAGCAATAGGCCAATTTCCTTCACCCGCATTAAACATACTAAGTAAATAGGAATCTGCATATAATCCAATTTTTTTCTCTGGAAACCATGTCTTTAGCATGGATATAATTGAACTTGCGTAATTAATAAATGACACTACTATTATAATGTCATATTTACTAAGTTCATTATAATGTCTATGGCTTGGAACACCATAAAACCCGTCCAATGGTACTATCTTTATATACTCAGTCCATGAATGAGCAGGAGTTTTTGGTCTATCTATCTTTCGCAATGGGTGATCATCCACTGGACAAATCATCGCAACCTTTTTATCCAATAAATCAGTATAAAATTTATTTTTTCTTATAACAAAGGTATAAGAATCATACTTTGGATAGTGTTCACAGTGCGCATCCTCAAATTTCTTTATACTATAATCATTTACCATGGTACACTTATTGACAGCAATAACAATATACCCACCTGCAATACAAAGAGAATATATCTTATTTGTATCCATATCAGGATCGTAGTCAAGCATTAGAACAATATCAAAGCCACCTTTTCCATATTTTTGTATATGGCCTTCTAAATCTTTATAGAAAATATCTGTTACTTCAAATTTGTCAAATAATCCAAATGTATTACCTAATATAATATTAGTTGCTTGTGTGGTAATGGTTTTATTCTTACCATAAATTAATAATATTTTTCCTGTCACTACTTTATCTAAAACTTTTTTAATATCATCAGTAACTACTGATTTAATAAATGACATTATACTCAACCTTTCCTCTTTTGTTTTTTACTTGTAAACACAACAAATTTTCCTTTTATGTCTATCCTTACCAAAAGATTGTACCTTTTCGCAATTGATCTTGCAGTCTGTGTTGCCTGTTTATTTGGTACTAATTTTCTTAACGACCTAAAAGTAACTTTTACTCTACCCTTATTTTTTACTATTACTATTATTTGTCCTACTGTCACTTTTTATCTTTATCCTTATATTTTCTTTCTCAAACACAAAATCAAGTTCAAATACATAACATAAAAATTCTAATAAAAATTCTATACTTTCATTACAGACCGAACACTCAAGAAATACTTCTTTTGAAACAATAACATCGCCTTCAAATCGTATTTTTCTAAGTAATCCCAATACCACAGGTTGTAATTTTTTTATATCAAATAAATCTCCGGATTTATACTTCAATATCTTTTTTATTTTATTCTTAGATAAGTGCATCTAACTTTTTCCTAAGTGTAGATAATACCTCATTAACGGTTATACTCCGCATACATTCTACCATCCCATCTACTAATCTATGAGAACAATACTGACTGCCCCAACATGGACAACTACTCCACTTAATACCATCCTTTTTCCTTCTTTCTACTACAATACATTCATTAAAATATTTGCCGTAAACAAGACCATCTTCGACGCCAAAAATTGCGACAGTTGGTATATGTAATGCGTTGGCAAGACAAAACATGGACGTCGCCGGAGTAATAATAAGATTCATTGTAGCAGTAAGATACATCCATTTTCTAAGATTACCTCTTGTATCAACATCTATAACATTACTCATTTTTGGCTTTTTCATACCAAACCTAAATACATGTATATTATTATACTCACTTTTTATTCTATCTATAAGTTCAATCCATCTATGATCAAACCAATCCTTAGATGGATGTGATGTCTTAGTCATTAATCCAATAAAAATCTCCTTATTAGAATAATCGTCAATAAATTCTTCCTGCAATTTTTTTTCATTATTATAAAAGGTAATATTATAGTCATGGTTTTCTAAATTAAATCCAAGATATCTTGCCCAAATCTCTGACCGATGTAAACTAATATTAGGTAAATGCTTATATTCATAATTTCCAGCCTTATTAGTTGTATCACCGACCCAGGCATACTCATCCTGATCTATTAAATCTATTGGCAATACAGCATCAATATACGGATGATCAATAACTAATGAGATATATTCCCTCGGTAATCCATAAGTTATTTCACTTCCATTAGACAACTCGGCTATCTGTTTAAATAAAGGCCGTGTATTAATAATGTCACCAATACCACCTATCGATCTTAGTATAAGAATTTTTCTTTGCTCACTGCAAAACTGTAGCAAACCAATCTGATTATCACGTACCATTATCACCAATACTTAATAAAATATATTATGATGTCTTCAACACAACGGCAACTGCTTCAATTACTATCATAAAAATAACAAAAAGTGTTGTTCTTATCTTAAACTTTGAGTGTAATTCCTCTAACTCATCATCATGCTTCTGTAATTTTACATCATACAATACACGGATCTCAGAAATAGCTTCGTTAAAATCTTTTAATATATTTGCCTTTAAAGAATCAAATAATCCTTTTACCTCTGCCTGTTTAATGGCTATTTGATGGACTTCGTCAGCAATTAAACTAATTCTTTGATGTAACTTAGTACTTCTTTTCATTTTCCATCTACTTTCTCAATAAATTTATTGATTAAATCTTGCTTGGCACTATCCAACGACTTTATATCATCAAGCACTGCAATCTTTATCTTTTTTATACTATCTTTTTTTTCCTGAATATATTTATCAAATGTCTGTAATGAAACAGAATGTACTATTCTTAAACAGCTCAGACACATAACCACCACTTTTCCGTACCCTATGTCTATTGATACCCTATGTGAGGTAATTTTTCTACAATACTTACAAAAAATATTTCCCGTAACTTTTTTTGCAGACTTTTTAATATTTTTCATACTTATACCACCTTCCCTTCTGTGATTAATCTATTTGAAAACTCTCTGCAATGGTATACTGCTGCTGCAACAGCATCAGAAAGATCCTTTGAACCATTAACAGGCTTATCAATTTTATCACCACTTCTTACTAAACCAAGAAGCTCATTTCTTAACTTCTCAGAAAAATAACATTTGATAGACTTCTCATATAACCCTCTTCTCAACGAAATATATGCTCTCATATCTCTATCTACTGAAAATAAATCAGCAATTATCCCACCTTGTCTTAACTGTTGTATACTATCAAATGACTGAAAACTGTCGTATGTGACAGTGACATTAAATCTTCTTAAAACAAGAGATTTTACTATTTGCCTAATTTCTTCAAAATCTATCTCACCACCAAATAACTTAGGCGATAATGACTCGGCCAAATCAATTACTGTTCCCCAACCCTCTTGGTGAGCAAGTGCAATACCACAACTACAATGGTTAAACCCAAGATCAATATGCGCATGGTAATAACAATTTTTCTTAGGTAAAAACCACCGGTAAAGTACAAGATTATCTGTTATTGGTCTACTAACTGACTGATCAAACATAGAATCAACTAATAACTCATCTCTTATAAATCTTATTGATTCTCTATGTGTTTTTGCACCAAAATCTCTATGTGCCTTACCAGCATCTTCCTGGTAATCTGGAAGGAAATGACTTGGGATAACAGTTAATATTGAGTCTGAATGAATTTTTATACTTTCAATTTTCATATAGTGAGCACCTCAGCGCTCTCGGAAATATCTTCAATAGAATCGAACTCATCATCTTTCTCAAGGTTACTAATACTATCAAGAATATTAACAACACTTAGATCAGCATCGGCCCTTGTTATTCCTAATCCAGGGTCTACTACCTCCAATGTCTCGTCAATAACATAATCACTAACCGCTTCAGGCTTATAATTATACATTAAATTAACCAAGTACTGAACCTCCTCAAGACATAGTTTCTCAAATCCATCTATTTTACCAAACACACACTCAATAACATCCTTTGCCGAACCAATTATTTTTTGATGCCTCTCATCATAGACAAAATAATCATTTGCATAATATCCTTTTGGTTTTGCTTTCCATAGTGGTCTTCTTATCCAAAACATGTCACCATTGGATTTTAGTGCTTTTTCCCTCATCTTCTCAGTCAAATCTTCTACCAATCTCGGAGATGTACAAACAATTAATAAATAATCCATAAATCTTGATCTTAATCTCTTCAATAATGAAAGGTAAACATTTCTACTTTGATCCATATCATCACCAATATGAAATTTAGTCATAAAATGTGCCGCTTCATCCAATGCTGCGGCTTTTAACGTAAATCCTATTGGAAGTGATTCCTGTGAATTTCCAGGAATAGCAAAAATATTATTAGGAAATTTAAGTTTTGAATGGACTTTCTGATCTGGCTTAAAAAATTTATTAAACCAAGGTGACATTCCTATTAAACTTTGGATATCATCAAACAACACATCCTTTGCCTGTGTTGCTCTAATTGACATATTAATAACAGCAATTTTTGTTTTTGAACGTAAACCATAGTATCTTTGTGGATTTTTTAACCTCCCTAATTTAAATAACTCATAACACAACGCAAGAGCCGTCTTTGTTGATTTACCAGCACCTATACCCTCCACCATAAATGCTTCTCGAACCCCCAACTCATATATCTTAATAAGATCGTTTTTTATTGCCGGCCAAATCTCATCACCACTTCCAAGATAATTTTCATCTTCAATAAATTGCTGAATTCCCACCTTATCACAAATATAAATATTATCTATTACTTCCTTATAAAAAATCTCATCATCCAACATCTTTCTCAATAGTTGTTTCTCAGAATCAGTAAGATTTTCTACCTCACGTCTAACACTCACTAATAACCTCTTATTTGTTTTATCCTTTTAGCAAGAGATACTACCTTATCAACTCTAACACCATCACTTGAAAAACTTAAATCTTGCTTAGCAGTAATCTCATCCTCAGTAACAATAACGTCCATTGAATTTAATGCTTTATAAAGATTTAACAGTGTACCTATCTCAAACCTTGCGTCAGATATATATTTGTCCTTACTTTTTTTCTCAAGTCTAAGTAAATTATACAATCTATTCTCTTGTATTGCAGACAACTCTTCTATTGCGACATATACTGAGTTTTTTCTCAGTTTGTTTCTTAGAATTAAATGATATTTTAATAACTTTGGATCAATATATCTCTTTACATACTTTCTTATAGAATCGGCTGTAATCTTACTTCCATGTTTTAAACGAAGTATTCTGGCTATCACCTCAGGGCTATAACCTTGAAGAAAAAACTTAATTATTTTCTTAAAATATTCTGACTTTGCTACCATCCCTCTACCTTTTGGGATCATTGCTAAAATAAGTTCATTTCTTTTTATTATATCACTCATTTATTAACCTCTCAATATCAGAAACATCCAATATATTTCTCTGCTCAACTCCAATTACTTCTGCCATTGATGAAATTAATAATAACATAGTTATATTACTTGGGATTAATGAACGAAGATTAAAATCAGCATTACAAAATTCCGTAAATAACTTAGAAGGTATACCATTTTTTAATTTTAGGGCTAACTTTGAGATTCTTTTCTTTCTTTCTAATGATCCGTTTATTCTCTGGTAACACTTATATTTTGCACTTACAATATCAAGTAACGTGTTTGATAACGACTTAATCATATTTTTAATGTCACTTCCTTTATTTATCTCATTTACAGTCAATCTAAGTGCATTGTTTACACTTCCTGAGAATAAATACTCAAAAATACTATCAGAATATTTATTAGTTACCAATCCATATAACTTTACTGTATTTGCCACACTTATTTCAATTGTTGATAAATCACTCAATACAGTCAATGCATTTCTGACTGATCCATCTGACAACTTACTTATAATTTTCAATGCCTTCTCATCATATTTTAAATTTTCTTTACCTGCTATATCTTTAAGTAAAGAAAAAATATCCACATCAGATACAGGGTAAAAATCATGAACACTACTTCTTGATAAAATTGTCTCAGGAATCTTATCTTTTCTTGTTGTACAAAAAATAAATACGGCTTTTCCCTGTACCTCAAGCATCTTTAAAAACACCTGAAATGCCGTATTACTTATACTATGTGCTTCATCAAGTATAAAAACCTTATAATTAATAATTGGTTTATACTTTGCGGCCTCTGATAAATTTCTAATATCATTAACAAGACCATTGGATGCTGCATCCATTTCTACAACATCCATTGCAGTATCTGAACTAATACTTTTACATGTATGGCATTTATTACAGGGATTATACCCAAATTCTTTATTCTCACAATTTATAGCCCGTGAAAAAATACGTGCTAACGTTGTCTTTCCAGTACCAAACGATCCAGAAAATACATAGGATAAGCATATGTCCTTTGTTTTTACCATATTTTTAAGTATTTTTACAGTTACTTCTTGTCCAATTACTTTATCAAATGTTACCGGTCTGTACTTTATTGCAAGATTAACCATTTTTTAACCTTTTTATTTTAGTACTCCCATCTATAAGATTTACCTTATACTTAACATCGGCTATGTCTAATAATTGTTTTTTATGTGTAACAATTAAAAGCTGTAAACCTGTTTTTTTTACTATCATGGCAATAAATTCCATCAAACGTTCAAATTTATTCTGTGATATCGCAGTAAATGGTTCATCTAATGCTATAAATTTTCGTTGTTTTCGTGTTAATACACAAATCACACGAAACAAAAAACTCATTATGTCTTCAACACCGCCACCCCTTGACCCACAGATATCTGTCTTCTGTTTAGAATTATCCAATGACAATTTAAACCTCATTGAACCAGACTTTGCAGAAGAAAAGTTAAAAGAAAATTTTACATTCTGCTCTAAAATATAACTTAAGGCATACGACTGCATTGCCTCAAGCCTACTATGGATATCCGTAACTCCCTCTTGTGCCTTCTTTAGTACGGAAAAACTCTTTTCTTGAATCAATAATTCTGAGTTAATTTTTTCTAACTCAACTTCATGATATTTAATACTCATTCTCATACTATTATACATATTTAATTGTTTTTCTATTCTCTCAATAGAATGTTTTAATCTATTTCTCATCTTCCTTTTCCATTGGTAAAATTACTATCTTATACTTATCGGCCTTTATATACAAAGGTTTAGAAGATCCCGCATAAAATATCTTCACATTCTTAGACGATAACTTATTTAATGCGTCGGTAAGATGTTTTAAACGAACACGAATATTAATACTAATTCCTTCTAATCTTACAGGTATCTTAGCAACACTTTTCACAGTATTACTTACACTTTTTACTATTAAATGTTTACCATTGGACACAATAATATCAACTGGTGTTGTAGGATCCTTATAAATTGCTATATCAATTCTACCAAGTGTATCAATAAAACGTTCTCTATTTACTTCGATATACATGTCATAATCTTTTACTAAATTAAGTACGGATTCCTTTATATCAGGAAAATTTGCATTATACTTCCTAAAATAATACACATTAGACGGAAAAAGAAAATATGTATGACTTTTAGAGCTTATGATAGAAACGTCTTTATCATCAAAAATGTCTAATAAAGTTACCAATGACTGTATAGCAACCTCAGGAATGGCTAAATCAAGTTTTGTTTTATACATACTACATCTAATACCATCTGTCCCAACCAAATATCCCGAAGATGTCGCAAGCTGATTTAACTCAACCCTTGCCATATCTTTACAAACAGAATACGAAGTATGATTAATTGCAATATTAAGTTCATTCGTTTTTAGTACAACTTTATTCGTATTATTTTTTGGGAATCCAGGAAATTTAGATTTTTGTTGTAATAACTCAAATTTCCATTTTGTACTTTTATTTACTATTTCTAACTTATCAGAAGTTTTAAATAATACATTATCTTTTGTATGACTTGAAATTTCTTTTAATACTAAAAAATCTATTACTACTTTACCATCTTTAATAATTGATACATCACATTCATTTAATAGTAACCCAACTGAAGTATTCTCTCCAAATACCTGCAACTTATTACCTTTTGCATTTAAAAAAATATTCCCATGTCCTTCTATCATGCCCTTACTTGCCAATATTGGACTAAATTTTTTTACTATACTACTCAATATCTGGCTATGTATTTTAAATTCCATCGTTTTCTTTTACCTTTAATAAAATTTTATCAGCAACCGATATTATTGTTCTAATCTCATTGTTATTCTGCTTAATCTGAGCTGCTATATCATCAGTACTAATTAATCCTGTCTTTTCCTGCAATGCTTGTAGTTCAACGGCCAAAGTTTCTATCTTAGTTTCTAATATATTCTTCCTGGTTTTTATTTCAAGAATTTTCTTTTTAAGTTTATCAATGTCCATAAATATGTCTTTCTATATAATTCTTAACACACGTTTTAACAGGGTCACCTACATCTTCATATACCCAAGAAAAATCTATTGTATCCTTTCTTGTCATACCAACTTCACTTAAAAACAAATCTACCTTTTCTTTATCCAACCGCTCAATATCATATAACTGTTCCTCAGATGAAGATATGACCTCGTGAATTGGTAAAACATTTTTTAACTTATACTGTTTTACCGTAGCCTTATTTCCTAAATAAAGAATTGGGATCTTTATTTCTCGCTTTAAATCTCTCTCAACCAACGATCCTCTTGATAATGCACCAAGATTAACAAATCGTATTCCATTAACTGCTTGAATACCATAATCATTATGGTGATGCCCATGAAAAATATAGTCGACGGTCATCTTTATCTGTGAATACTTAAATACTGTTCCAAATCCCTTTACACCATCAGGAATAAATGGTGCATGTGTTGCGAGTATATTATACCTTGCAGAACTTTTCTTAACCTTATAGTATTCTACATCATTAGAATACTTCCAATGCTTTTTAAATAACATGCATGAAGTATTCTCACTTTCAATAAATGCGTTATTCACATTACACAATCCCGACCATATTAATGATCCCATTGGTTTATACCTAATATTTGCCAAATTACCTACATAATCATGATTTCCAATAACTGCATGAACAGGACATGGGCATTCTTTTATCCAATTCAAAAACCAATTTAATGTAAGGTAATCCTCATTTCTCCTATGAAAAATATCACCTGTTAATACTATCGCAGTACTACCAATTCTTTCTGCAACCTCCTTTATTTCTTCTAACTTCGCACAAATTTCTTTAAAATATGTTTGCTTCCTTTTTGCAGGTGATGTCAATGTAAGGTGTATATCATTTATAAACATAAGTATCATCTTATTAATTCCCTTACAATTTTGTTTATCTTCTTAGTATCTATACTTGACAGGCAAAATGGGCAAACTTTTAAACCATCCAACTTAACTTTTAAATCCTTTAATGCTTGCTTAAAGGATTTATTTATTTTACTAAGATTTTCTTCAGCTAAAGACAATCTCTTAAAAATATTTTCTACCAATACACACTCATCATTCTTTGCACTTATCTCATTAATTTTATTATCAACATTTGGTAATTTATTAACTATTGCCAATTGTTTCTTTAAACTTTGCAATTTACATCTAATACTCTTAACATGTTTAGTCAACTTTTCCTTTTCCAACAATACAGACCGCTTTTTAATGGCTTTTATATAACTATCCTCTAACTTACGAACTTTTAATAATAATTTCTTTAATACTAAAAATTTTTTTGGATCATACTCTTGTTTTAACCTCTGTACCTCTTCCAAATGAAATCTTCTTTTTCTTTTAAGCTTCAAGATCTCACTCTGATTATCATAAGTAGCATTGGTTAAAACATCAATACCAGTCAAATTGCCTATTATTCTATTAGCAGCGGATGAAGATGTAGAAAGTATAAAAGGTGATTGTTTTTGAGTAGCTATATGAGGAAAATACACTTCTTTTTTAATTCCACTTATAGGTTTCATGTTTAGTCCATTTATTACTTCTACTGGTAATGTACGACCAACAGAACTATACTTTTTACTACCAACTATATAAGAATTTATCCTTTTACCTTTCACACAACTTATAGAAATATCATCAAAAAACAAGTGAGTCTCAGAGAATTCTTTATCAAATGTAACATGCTCACCTACTAATCTTCCTGAACTACACATATCAATTGCACGAATAATTGCTGACTTACCATGGTCAGTCTCGCCGGTAATTACTGTAATATTACCAAGTACAAACTCGATATGCTCTAAACTCTGAAAATTTTTGATTACTACTCTATTTAACATTTTCTCTTCTCTTCAATTCTTTTAATACTTTATCAACAGATACCTTCTCAAAAACTCCAGCACCATGTACAAGATATAAATAACCTTCCTTAAATGGAGGTGCCATTTTATTTTTTGCAGCAATCACTTTAATCTCACTAACTACTTCAATTTTTTGTGATAACCCATCAATATTTATATTCCTTCTAATTCCCTTCGTTCTTACCATCCTAAACCGCATAGATGCATAAAATTTTACAGACTTTCCACCAGGAGTTGTTTCTTTTCTACCATATCCCATTGTCTGTATTTTTGATCTTATCTGATTTATAAAAATCAACGTTGTATTTGATTTACCTAATTTCGATGTTAATTTTCGAAGTGCATGAGATACTGCTCTTGCATGGACAGCAATTTGTGAGTCACCAATATCACCCTCTACTTCTGCCCTTGTTGGTGCCGACGCAAGACTATCTAAGACAATTAAATCAACTAAATTATTAGTAATAAGTGCATCTATAATGTCCCAACCATCTTCAAGGCATTCCGGTTGAGAAAATAAAAATTTATCCTTTGTACAAGATACACCATTTATCCTTGCATATCTCGTAGAAAAACTATGCTCATAATCAAGGTATAACGCAACACCACCAGCTTGTTGTACAACCTTTATAAATTTTAATGCAAGTGATGATTTTCCAACACCTTCTGAACCAAATATCTCAATAAGTCTACCCTTCGGTAAACCACCAATTCCTGAGATTGAGTTAAAAGTAGGTAAACCTGTTTTCCATACATCATAAACCTCGACCATGTCATCAGTTAACCCTTGGATAATATTTGGATAAAGTTTATTCTCTAAAAATGAAATACATTGATCAAGTTCTACCTTCCCAACACTATTCTTCTTTTTACTCATATAAATCAAATTGCCTTTTTATTACTAATACCTGCTGAGGTGTAAATTTCTTTGATAATCCTTTGGAAATTAACTTTATTGCAGTAGGTCTTACCCTATTAATTTCCCAAAGCATTGCGGCCCTTGCCAATGCATAGGCAGCAACAATATCTTCTTGATACTCATCAACATTCCACTGCTTTCTAACCCTTGGGATATATTCTTTCCATTTTCCAAGGTTTCCTTTATGTATAAATGACCTTAACCTACTTGGTGGCATAGAAATTACTGTATTACCATTATTTATTAAACTACATACAATCATTCCCCATCCTTTAGCAATCTTCATGGCATTACCAGGACTCCTACCGGCAAAAACATCTTCAATCATAATAATATTCCTTTCACCACAAGTATCAACTATAGTATCGGCCAAATCCTTAGTCCTTTTAATACCTTTTCCAGTAACTTTAATCAAAGATGCCTCATATCTACCATCCGGACACAGTATAACTAATCCTGTCTTACTTAATGAGTAATCAATCCCAATAAATTTTATTTCTTTTTCTATGATAATACCTACTATTATACTAAAAATGAAAAAAACCAACCAACCATATATATATAATACATGGTTGGTGGTTAAAGTAATGTCTACTATAAATTATCAAGCAAGTCATCAAGTTCGCCCGAGTCATTAATCTCATCATTGTCCTCAAGGTTATCACCCGTATCGTCACCAAACAAATCATTCTCAAGCTCAGAAACTGAACTATCATCATCAAGTTCTGAGAAAGATTCATCTTCTTGACTACCTTCCAAGAATAATTTTGCTTGCTCCTTCAATGTCAATGTTCTTGCGGCTTGGGATTTTAAATCAATATCTGATTTCTTGACAAGTTCAAGTACTTTTTTCTTTACCTTTGCATTAGTTGCAAACAAACACTTCGGTGCAACATCAATATCAATATCTTGAAATTTTTCATCTCGTTTTGTGTTACATGTGGTCATTAAATCAATCTTTTGCAGACTACCATGAACTTTAGCTTTTGACCTTAATGTCGCAAACTTATCGTAGCCAAATACCCATGTTTTTAACTCCATCTTAAATGGTTTTGATAACTTTCCGTCAGACTCCGTTGAGTATTGTACAACACGGGCAACAAAACTTTTAGTCGCCTTTAAACCTCTACTACAACCAACACACTTTCCTGATTCTTTTGTACATACGAAATAACTATTTTTATAATGCCGCATTACAAGTACAGCATTTTTATCGACAATAAAAATTCTATCCATTTTACCAGCTTTCACCTTATACTTTGTGCCAAACTGATTATCATCTTTTACAGAATCATCATCCCAATTTACTTTCATATCGTCTCCTAACTAAATATCACCGAGATCGAGATCATCTAAACCATCCAAGTCATCGTCATCGTCGGAAATTTCACTACCATCATTATCATCTTCCAAACCAAGATCTTCCAAACCAAGATCTTCCTCAATTAAAAGATCATCATTAACATCAGGTTCAATTACTTCTTCTTTTACTTTTTTTCCTTTTTTTGCCTTGGTTTTCTTCTCAGCCGCAACTTTCTTCGTTTTTTGTTTCTTTGATTTAGCTTCACTCTTCTTGGTTTTCTTCTCAGCTACAACTTTCTTCGTTTTTTGTTTCTTTGATTTAGCTTCACTCTTCTTCTTTTTCTTCTCAGCTACAGGTTTTTCTGCCTTCTCTTTTTTTCTTTTAGCCAACCTATCCTTCTTTGGATGTGTTCCATCATTAACAGCAGTTATTAAGGCCGTACCTCCCTTAATACGAACCGTATTTCTTTCACCAACCTTACCAAACTCAGACTTAAAATTATTCCAATACTTCTTTGCTGCAAGTTTCTTTACCTTTAAAGTAAACAAATTTCCAAAACGAAAAATTCCTTCTTTTGGTAATGTAACTAAAATATCTTGCATCAAAGCTCTAACAACGAGCTTTACTGTCCGCCTTGGAATATTAAGCTTCTTTGCAATTTTAGTTATTGATCCATTGATTTGTGACGCCATTTACTTTACTCCAAAAATTATATTAATATTATTTTAATTAAATGATACTTTTGTATCCTTTTTAAACTTATTATCATTAATTCCAATATTTCTACGAAATAATTCTGCGTTATAAATAAAATCCATATCTCTTCTACCATGCCTTAAATTTTCATGTACTAACATAGCAACCGAAATAAAACTTTTTATTCTAATAAATAATGCGGATATATCATCAATTTCCTGGTTAAACTTCTTAAGTTTACTCTCTGCAATACTTTCTCTTTCACCCTTACTTTTTCCACCTTGTACTTCAGCATCATTTATCAATAAATAATCTACCTTTTCTTTCATTATTCTTCGCTTAATAGTAAGAGAACTTTCAATCTTATCTCTTATTATAATCGACCTACCAATAACCACTATTAAGCGTTGAATATTCTCACGAATACTAACTACCATATCTGTAACTTCATCAATATTATCTTGCTGAAGATTTTTAATATTAATCTTAAGACTATATATCTCAGTATACCATTTAGTTATTCTTCTATCTATTTTTTCTATGAAATCATTTTTTTCCATACAATACTTCTTTCAATTTTTTTACATCCTTTTTAGTTAATGTTCTTGATGCCATACCAGCCTTAAGAAAAAGATATACTGATGCCTTTACCAAACTATCAACGGCACCCTTAAAATTTTGTACCAACATATCATCCGTAATCCCTATATCCTTTAACTCAAGTTCAGTACTTAAATGATTTGATGCAAAGTCAATACCATACTCAGGTCTTTTCTTAGTTATTGTTATCTTCATGTCTTATTTATTATACCCATTTTTATTAAAATTTATAACTATTTTTTACCTATAACTGTACAATCCAATGTTTTTTTTATTCTTATTATTGAGTCATTATTGTAATGACACCTCAAATTTATTAACCGCCCATTATACCCTAAATAACCAGGTACTGAACATCCATTATTAAAAGATTGCAAACGCTTTAGATACACAATATCATCTTCAGTTAATGTATTAAACTTAAAAACAATTCTACTAAACTCAGATAAGTTATGATTAGTATTAGGTTTTTTCTTTTTTACTTCTTTAAGTTCACCCCATTTATTTCCAAACTCTGAATCAATTGGGATACAAGGCATCTTTAACATCTTTGTATTTATTGAGAATTCCATACATTTTTTAAGAATAGTCGTTGCGTCCTTAAAACTAATCTTATTATGAACCTCAAATAAAATATCATCATGTGTTGTTGCGATTAAATAAATATTTGCGGAAATCTTCTTCAAATATCTGGCACACCTAATCAATGCAATTTTCATTATCTCAGCGGCAATTCCTTGTATCCTTGTATTTACAGAAATTCTTTCTGCATAACTTCTCACTTTATCAACTTTTGAATTAATGCCTTTAACTAACCGCCGTCCACCATATGCTAAGTCAACATACCCAAGTTTTCTTGCAATTTTTATCTCACTTTCTATATAAGATTTAGCACCTGGTAATATTCTAAAATAATCAGACAATAACCCAACCGCCGCAGCAACACTTATACCAAGGTTAGCTGCAAGACCATATTCTGACATACCATATATAATACCAAAATTAATAGTCTTTATTCTCTTTCTTTGCTCCTCAGTAACATTTTTCTCCGGTACTTTTAATATCCAACTTGCCATTTTGGCATGGATATCACCACCCGACTCAAAGATATTTATAGCCTGTGTTATTTTAGCCATATAACAAAAAATTCTTAATTCTATCTGACTATAATCTGCTTTTATAAAATAATGATCCTTCCTGGGAATAAATGCGTTTCTAATATTTAACGCACCAAACTTTGGTAAATTTTGAAGATTTGGTTCATCAGAGGATAATCTTGTTGTACCAGTACGAACAGGGTTATAAGATGTATGGACTAATCCATCAACTATATGTTTCTGCAATCCTATCGCATACGTACCACATGCTTTATCCAATTCTGAGTAATATAATATTTTTTCTACAATTTTATGTTTCTTTTTTAATGGCTTGAGATACTTCTCAGCAACTGATGGTCTTAATTTCTTTCCAGTCAAACGAGTCGGCGGTAACCGCAATTTATTAAAAAGAACATCTGCTACCTGATCATCAGATGAAATATTAAATCGTTTACCAGCCAATTTATAAATTTCTTTCTCAACACTAAAAAGCTTTTTCTTTAATGACTTCTCAGCATTCTTTAAAAAATCTACATCCACTCTTATCCCGCGTCTTTCCATCCGTCGTAAAATATCTGTTACTTCATTTGTAATAATCACGGCTTTATTTTTCAACAAATCACTTCTATTCTCTTCTATCCAAAAGTATAACTCTAATGTATTCATAGAATCCTGGCAAGCATACAACTTTTTAATATTTTTAGGTGCAGGAATAAATCCACCAAACGCAGTCTTAAGGTCAGAATATTTAATTGTCTGTCTCTTTAGTAACTTTTTTGTCATATAATCAAGGTTTACTTCACCATCTGGATCCATATAATAACATAAAATTATTGTATCAACTATAACAGATGTAAACCCAAGTTCATCAACATCAATACCCTCATTTTGAATCATACATAGGTCAAATTTTTTATTGTGCATAACCACGGTTGTGCGGAACAACCTACAAAGAAATGACTGTAAATTGTCTATCTCACTTATCGGTATCCATACAGATTTAATTACATTATCAAGAACAACTGATAAAGATATTCCAATAATTCTATCTTTCATCTTATTTAGTCCAGTAGTTTCGGTATCAAGACTTATTGGAATTCCCTTAGACCTACCTAACATATATTCTACAGCATATCTACCATCGTCAGTATTATACTCATAAAAATTTGCGTTATATAACCACGTCAAATTCTTTCCACTAAAAAAATATTTCTCCATACCAGGAAATAACATAAATAACCTTCTACATAAAAAAATCTTTACTATTTTTTAAATAACTAAAATTTTTTACCTTATTACTTTCAGTAATGTCAGCAACAAGTCTCTCATATGACTTAATTGTATGAATAACACCCATACTCTTAACCTTAGAAAATTCTTTATCATAGTCTAACTTTTTTAATACAGCAAATTTTCTTAATGACAATTGGATAAAAATTTTCTTTGTCTTTACATAGTGATTAACACGGCCAAATCTTTGTGGTGATAAATATGTAGTGCTATCTACTGAGTACCACGGATATCGTTGTATTAAATTCCAATTAGTTGCACCAAAACCATGTACTTTTATATCAGGTCTATACCTTAATATAATTGACCAAACACTATCCAACCATATATTAAAATTTCGAAGACGTTGAAATGTACTACCAATACCAATATAACTTACATCCTCATCCAACATCATCCTAAGGTATTTAATATGTTCATTATAATGAAATACAGGGATAGAATTCAATCCATGCACTTCTTTCATGTACCGATAATTATCGATACTTTGCTGTGGATTTCTAATAACGTCAAGTGCAGCATATACTTTTCCTCCTACTTCCTTAATAAATTTACAATAATTATCTAAGTTTATTTCCTTATTAAGATTAAATGCACTAAACGCACCACTATCAATAAAAATATTTTTATCTATTGACTTAAGTTCATCAACACAATTCTTTGCATAATGATAACTAATAAGAATATTTTTTGTATTATCCATTAAAACAGGCCATTTTAAATACCACTTACCACCAGCAACAAAATATATTCTCATTTAATTATCTCCATAAATTCCGCCCTAATTGGTGGGTTAGTCTTAAAGATACCAAGTACGGCACTCGTTACCATCCAGCCATCCTGCTTTTTTACGCCTCTTTGAACCATGCACAAATGCTTTCCATGGCATACTACCATAACACCTTTTGGTTTTAACATATCAAATAATATATTGGCTATCTGAGATGTTAAATTTTCCTGAATCTGTAAACGACGTGCATATATTTCTATTAACCTTGGTATCTTTGAAATACCAATTATCTTTTTATTAGGAACATACCCAACGGAAATCTTTCCATAAAATGGCAACATGTGATGTTCACATGTTGAATAAAACTCAATATTCTTTATTGCAATTATCTCATCCATATTAGTATCAATATCAAATAATTTCACTACAGATACTGGATCAATACCATAACCACTATACAACTCTTTCCATGAATTTACAACGCGCCTCGGTGTCTCTACTAAACCGCTTCTTGTAGGGTCATCACCAATATATGAGATTATGTCAGATATCTTTTTTTCCGGAGAAAATACTTCTGACCATGGAAATACAAATTTTGGATTGTTAATAGTTGAATAATCCAAACCATAAAATAAATTCGGAACATTTATTTTATCCTTATCAGTAACAAGTAACACAGCATGTGATTTATCCATACTAACTATCGGTCCAGTCTGCACAATATATGCAGACAATGAATCCTTCCGACGATTAAACACAATTGGTACCTTTAAACATCTACTCAACGCGGCTGCGAATGTAAATGACTCAAGATTTATTGGATATACACTTGACACCTTAATACTTTTTTCAACTATTTGTCTTGCCATTACAAATGAAAACTTTTTAATGTCTCCGTACTCAACATTAATTATTTTACTACTATTTAACATCTACAATGTCCTCCAACTCATATTCAATTTTACATATATCAAGTGCACCACAAATATCGGGAGCCTCCTTTCTATGAAAATGAGAGGCTTCCCTATAAAAATCAAGTAATTTAAGTTTTGGATCATTTTCATAATAATTGATGCCCACATCAATACCATTTACAAGTAATGCAACAAACTTTCTTAAGCAATGAGTACATATACCACATGGCTTCTTACTTCCTTTATAACAACTATACGATGTATATAATACACCGTCTATATGACCACCATAGTTCAAATATTCCTGTATAATCATTGCCTTTGTATACTCCTTAAATGGCATTATTATCTCATATGGGTATCCCATGTCTTCTGACACACCATTTCTATCACTACCATAGTAATTAAGCAATGTCTCCATTATCGACTTAAAGATATAATCACCATCCTTTGGTACATCATCTACTGTGCTACCAAAATAAATTTTATTTCCAAAATTTGCGGCAGCTAAAATAAATAATGCATTTCTAAGGGGAACTATTTTATTCTGCAACTCAAACTTGTCTAACAAAATACATGTAGTATTAATAGGTTCATTAATATATTTAAATGCTCTTTCCACTTCGATATAATTATCATCTGTTCCTGTTAAGACCACCAAAAGATCATGTTCTATACCTTTTTTTGTTAAAATATAATGAAGACAAAAACTATCAAGACCACCACTATATAATAATACGTTTTTATCGTGCATTTTTAAGTATCCTCCACAATTTTTGTGTGCACTTTTAAACCTCTTTCATTTGCAAATTCTATCATATGTTTTGTTCCAATACTACTTCCATCCCAAATAGCAATTAAGGCATCAGCATACTCTGCCATCTTAATATTTCTTAAAATACCAGCTTTTTTTCCATAAAGATTCCACATTGGTTTAAATTTTTTTACTTTAATGTTGTGTATCATGGCATATTCCTCTCCAATACTATCTACACCACGCGCTGTACCAGATACTACTTCTGTTATACAAAATTCTGACTCATTTATAGCTTCCACTACAATATTATAGTCATCAATTTGTCTTGATCCTGCAATAATTACTTTCATCTGCACATCCTTCTAATATTACTAATTATAAAATAAGTTATATCCATTTCCTTAGTTATTTCTAAATTAACCTCACCTACCATTGAATCAAATACAATTTTATTTCCTTTTGTAATGGCAGCATGCCGCTCAATATTTGGGTGGTCTGAGTTAATAGTTGCAATAATTAAACTATCTTCAAAAAGATTAACATCATCTTTATTATTGGCCTTAATTGCCACAACAAATAAATCATATCTATCAGAAAACCATTTTGTTAACTCAAATTCCCAACAATAACTTGAGAACATTGGTACATCGTTTATACTCACATCGAATAAAGTAGTAATACATGCGGCTAAGCAATTACCTTCTACACCGAATTTTATTTGTAGTGTCGGTTTGTAAAAACTATTATCTATTATGTTATATTCCTCTATAAAATATTTAAAAGTTTATGAACCTGTATGCTTAATCTAAATGTAGGGTAATCCTTAACAAATTTAATTACTGTATCTATATTCTTTTCTGACTCTGGCTGAATAAAATAATATCTGCACTTAATAGTATTTTGTAGATGAAATAACCAATCCACATCATTATATGGAACAGATGTTACTACTTTTAATTCATCTGCACTGGTAATTATTGGTTCAGCATGTTTTTTTGGTGAGACAGTTATCCAATGTATTAATCCATCAGGGAACTTATCCCTAAAATTAATTGTTCCATTGGTTTCAACATGGATGAGATAATGTTTTTTTTCAAGTTCAACTAATAATTCACTATCTATCTGTAAAAAAGGCTCACCACCTGTCAAAACAACATGTTTTGTATCATACTTAGATATCTCATTACATATACATTGCAATAAAAGATTACTTCCTTCCGTATGATATTTAGTGTCACAATAACTACAATGTAAGTTACACCCAGAAAATCGTATAAACACAGCGGGCATCCCGGTATGATGTCCTTCGCCCTGGATAGAATAAAATAACTCACTTATCTTATACAAATAATTTATTCCTTTAATTAGTACTAATTACTTTAAATAATGATTTTCTGTGATAATCTTTCTCCGTAAAAGATAAAAACTTATTGGATAAAAATTATTATTATCCACACCAACATCCCAACTATTCCTAAAAAAAGGTAACTTTCCATGACTATGCCCATATAAATTAAAGCTACCATGGCATGAATTCCTCCAAACTCTATGAGAATAATGGGACATGTAAATTTGTGCAGATTTATATACTATATACTTCACATCACATACTTCCATCAATCCATACTTGCCAACTAACTTATCGATGCCTTTATCGTGATTTCCTTTTATTAATATTACTCTACCATTCAATTTTTTTAAATACTTTTTTTGTTTACCAAATGCAAAGTCACCGAGATGATAAACAACATCTACTTCTTTTACCATTGAATTCCAATTACTTATTAATATACTGTCCATTTCTTCAAGTGTATCAAATGGTCGTCCGCACCACTTAATTATACCTTTATGTCCAAAATGTGTATCTGCGGTAAACCATATACTCATAATTCTATATCCTCCAAACCTTAAGATAAGGCACGGTTAAAACACCTTTAACCACACATGTCACCAATAAACTTCCCCTTTCATCCTTATGATTACTGCAACCATGTACAATACATTTATTACTCATTATATATTCCTCTACTATTTATCTGTGATGGGTCATATAAATAACCCGGGGCATCAGTTGGTGTCAAGGTATATACAAGTATATTCTCTTGAACACCTTTCGAACTATTCATAATACTTTTTGGGCTATCCATGGTACTTTTTAAACCGTCTCTTCTATTTTCTGCACGAACCCTTCTTACCCAAAATTTCCACCACTTTCTCTGATAAAATTTGCAATTACCTTCTTTATTTGGATAGTCAACATTATCTGGCACCATAGGCTTAAACTTATCAATAGGTTTCAGATAATTTAATGGGATGGCTGATTCTTTCATCTTCCAACATCCTGTAATTCCCCTACGAGCATTCCTCACGACAAAAAATTTACAATTAATACAATAAATATTCATTATTACAGTACCTCACCAAAAAATATAAACCATATGTTAATTATTTATCTGTAAAAAATTCATCTTCTTGTTTATAAAATGACCATTCCATTGGTCCATAATATCCTTTTTTAATATAGGCTGCAGCTATTGGTCTCCCACGTGCCCATGGAATTTTTCTACCAACATCATAAATTCTAAGATGTTTTACATGCCCTCTACTTTTTATCATTCTTATTATGCCAAGAGGGTTAAATATTTTATAGGTTGGTACAAGGTATACAATATTATCGGCAATATCATAGCTATGCATTAACCACCTATCAAATATTGAATAAGGTGGATTACCTATTATCCAATCTACTTTCTTATTAAAATCAAAAAAATCTTTTCCTTGCCGGATTTCACACCAATATGAACCCTGTGGTATAGATTTATAAAATGCACCTTCTCCTCTACATGGATCAAGAATTTTTCCTGTAGGCTTAAAATATGTAATAATATCTTTAGCACACCAATCAGGTGTAATAACAAAGTCACTTGCTATATGTTTTTGTCTCGTAATCTTTAAATTGCCGGACTTCATTTGAAGAATAATATCGCCATTGTCAACAGTCATATCTAATAATTCCTTTTTATTCTTTGATATAACTTAATCGTTTATCCATTCAATATGTTTCTCTGCATATTTATTAAGCATTTTTAATTGCTTTATTCCTTTTTTAATGTCTTTTTTGCAAGAAACACACTATAAAAATTAGTACTAAACACTACCTTATCTTTAATTGCTTTATGAATAAAAGCATCACAACCAGTATACCTTTGATCATATTTATGAAATGGACATTCAGAACATGTAGATTTTTTAGGACAGTTGCTATATGTTAAACACAATGGGCATGGAATTTCTATTTCATAAACCTCATCTACAAAATTATAATTACGTACAAGATTGGTATAATCAAATCTTGCTTTTAGTTGTTTTTTATGTCTTATAGGTATTTTTACTGTTGGATGTGAAAAATATTGTATTATTTTATTTATCATACTATTACCTTTATACAGGATGGACATTCAGGATCAATATAAATAGACTTATTTCCTTCTGTTTCTTCAACAACTACGGCAACGCAAAATGGTATATCACTACAAAGTACACGTGCAAGCCTTTCAGCTGTAGGATTACTAAGTGTATGATTAATTGTTGAATGATCATACTGATTTACTATAGTTTTTATTTTTGTGAAATCTATTACCATACCATTACTATTTACTTCATCACTACAACAAATAACTTTTATTTTCCAATTATGCCCATGTACCTCAGAACACTTTGACTCGTATGATAAATCTAACCAATGTGCCGCTGATATTATTACTTCTTTTGATATAATATACATAATTTATTTACCTATTAATTTATTGCTAAGCATGTAAAAATCTTTATAACAATCTTCTTCATTATCATAATACCAACAAATTTCATTTTTTGTACTACCAAGATTGGCTGGATACTCAAATGTAATGCATCCAAAATATTCCTTACTATCTGTATTGGTAATTATACTTGGTAGTATAAATATACAATTATCTAAATTTACTAAAAGATTAGCAAATCTAACACCATTAACAAATACTACTTCTTCTGATGCTGCAACCTACATAATACTTCCTAAATAGATATAAAACTGTCCTTATTTGGTTTACTAAAATCTGAATAAAAAATTACCTTACTGCTAAGATCATAACCAATATTCACAACTATCATGTATTTACTTGATATGTAATGTTGTAGATAAATCTTTTTAGTATCAAAACAATTATCTACAGATATATAATGAAATGTACCATTTACAGGAGTAATAGAAAAATTACTAAAATCGATACTTGGATATACATTTCTAAGTATCGATAAGATAACTTTTTCAATAAACTCTGTATTTAAAACGACCTCATACTCCATTAAAATAAAACCTATTATATATAACGTCCTCAGGGATTTCTTTACCATCTACTGTAAAATAACTATTACATGATGTACAATGGATATATGGTTTCCAAAATGAAGACAATGTTATACCAATTCTTATGTATGTTCTATAAGCTGAACACTTTGGGCATTCCCAGTCGTCAATTTGTTTATATGTCTCACCTTCTACCTGTGCCATAACCTTACCTAAGTTAAATTTAAATTTTTTCGTAATTTATAATACATCTTTCCCTATTCTTATCCCTGTCCATATATAATATCCACTAATTTAAAATTTGTTAAAAAAACATTTTGCAGAAGTGAATATAAATCTACAATTTATAACAATTATATGGTTAAAAGTATTATTAAAATTTAAAAAGAAATTGGTTTTAATGATTCTACGGTATCCGGAATAAAGTCTTTTAGTATAATATTTTTATTTAATTCCTTTATTCCTGCTAACCATTCATTATATTCAAAGACATATAACTGTACCTCAGTACTATAAATACCGATTGTATTTTTTATATCTTCTTCGTATAATTTTTTTACTATCTTATATTTCTCAATGGTAATTTTTGTTTCTATCGTAAAATAATTAATGGACATTAAACATATGAATAAAAAAACTAAAATAATGGACATTGCAATATGCAATTTTTTTAGTCGTGCCAATATAAGAGTTGAGATACACATTGAAATTGTAATTATTAATATTATCATATATTTACCTAATTTAATTTTATACATAATTGGTTAATAGATACATTGACATGCAAATAATAATTTAATTAAAATTTGCCCTGGTTATGCCTGTCAGAATTTAATTAAATTATACATAATCAAATATTGCTAACCCACGATTTCATACCGATAACACCATTTAATAAATTTTTTCATTTTTAAAATATCTTTTTTTAGCTTTTTAGTATATCCATGTTTTATAATGTAACTTGGATTGACAAACATAAAGTATTTTACACTACCTTTTTGTAGTATTTTTCCAGAGTATTTTAATGCATCTGTTATTTCTGGGAAAAATGAATTTATTACCCGTCCTCCCAGCAAAACTACACCTCGTGGCTTAATTAATGTCATCTCTGTATATATCCAAGGCCTGCACACATTAATTTCTTTATCAGTTAATTTTTTACCACCAGCATAGCATTTTACAATATTTGTAATGTAAAAATTTGCCCTTGCAAATCCAATTGCTTTAATAATATTATTTAAAATAACCCCTTCCTTACCAACAAATGGTCTTCCACCCTTATCCTCATAAATACCAGGATTTTTACCAATAATCATCACTGGTGCAATTAAACTTGTTCCTGGAACAACTTTCGTCGCACATTTATGGGCTAACTTACATGCACCACATCTAACCACTAACTCATGTAGACATGTCAATCCATGCTGTATACGTGTATGATTATTTGATCTTGGATCTCTCCATATTGGTAATACTGACTTATAATCTTTAATAAAGTTATAGTAAGGTATATTTTTTGATCTTATTTTTATGTCCATGAATTTTTCCTATACTTTATTATAATACTATTTTTACTGTAAATTAACAATTTTCAACTATATTAATAATTATTTTAGATAATGCATACCATGGATTTTTATTTAATTGTTTAATGTCAACATATGCATAATACAGACTTCTTAATATAGATTTTACTTCTGATACTTCCCAATATCTTGACCGATATATAAGAAACTTTTTTTCTTTTGGGTGTAGATAATGAATACTCATATTTGGATCAGATATACCCTCATTTTTTATCTTATATATCTTTACAAACTTTTCCGATAAAAGATTAAGTAAAATTAAAGGATAGACATTATTTTCTACCATCTTAATATATCCATTAAAAATTTCATTTGAATTTTTACAGATAATTTTATCGACTACTTCATAAACAATTGCTGTATCCGATCCTACTGTTCTTACAACATCAAGTAAAGATAACTTTTTATTAAGATGCCGTAAATTTATTAATATCCTTTCTATTCTTTGTAAGTTATTTGATACAGCCTTTATAATATACGCCACCATCTCATGTGAAAGAATAACATTATAAATAGTCGCCCTTTTTTTAATGTAGGCCGGTAACTCATTACCATACCTATTTATTTGCTTACAATTTATTGTGATGAATGTCTTGGTTAATTTTTCCACAAATTTAGTTGTAGTATTAGATATAGGTATTAATATTACAGGTGTTTTTTTAAGCATTAGATGCTTTAATAGTTTAAGCTTTTTTCCTTTTACTTTACTAATATCTAATATGTTTAATACTGCAAAAAAATCATGGGATAATAATTGTATTGCCTCACTTTCACTTATTGGTAGTAATATTTTTTCACTTAACTCAGGTGGAAATCCATGAATTTTTTTTATGTGTCTAATTGCCTCATTGGTTAAAAATGTATCATTTCCAATAACACAAAAAACTTTATTCTTTTTGGCTTTTTTTATATTTATTTGATTAAACTTATTTATACTTACCATATAAAATCCATTAATTCATCCGGTAAAATATCTCTTAACCTATCATGTTTAATACTTTTGGCAATGTTTTTAACATCAATATTAGTTAAATCGTTTATTTTAAAACTAACATCAATTTTTCTATTATTTAAAAAATATAATAGTTCTGTCTCGGCATCATAAAATTTTTTAGATATACATCTTGATCTTAATACATCTGATAAAATATACTTATTGGCAACCAAGATATAAATTTTAATACCATCAATTGCACTTTCAAATAATTTTAATAAAGGTTCTTGTGCCTTATTACTAAGTTCACCTATATTAATTATGATTAAACGATTTTTATGATAATGTTTTTGGCATTCTTTAACTATGTCTCTTGACTTATCTATTGTTAACTTAGGGCATTCATAAATAAGTAGGTCGGTGCTGTCTTTTAATTTTAATAAATTTTCTTTGACTGATTGTATTATGTCATTGGAACAAGATGTCTCAATAATTAGTGGAAGACTCAGCATATATTTCCTTCAGATGTTTAACACTTTTTACTGTACGAAGTTGTTGCAACATATTCGTAACAGTAGTATTCGATACATTAAAGTATTGACGAATTTCTTCTCTATTACACCCAAGAATTATTAAGTTAAATAACTGTAAAAGAGAACGTTCTATTACCTTACCATCTTTTTCACAAGTAGACCATACCCCATACTCACGAAGATCATCACGAATTTTTTCGCACTGCAAATAAAATTCTATCTCATTATCACTGCTATGTGTATCTATAAAATTTTTATCTTTTATTGGAATATTAATTGCTTCATCAAAAATTGACACTGCATGCCGTAACTTATCCCTTGCAAATCTCTGTAATCTTCCAATAGATCTTATCTTTACAAAACCAAATACATATGAAAATGGCTTCGCTATTTTTGGGTCATATTTTTCAATATACCCTTTCTCAAGAAATTTTAATGCAAAATCTTGGGCAGTATCTTTTATGTCTTCTACATTTGTATATCCTAAACTTCTTAAAATTTTAGGTATATTTTCTAAACACTCAATTAGTTGTTCACGATAATCCATAAAGTAAATTCCTATTAATTTAAAAATGCATTGGCGAGGTTCCATAACTTTGAGTTATAACGAATATTTTTAGTTATGTTATTAATTGGTCTTGTCAGTTTGATTTTTGTTTTCCCATCTTTATTCTCTTTTGAGTATGTTACACCACCTTTCATTATATTTTCTTGGATAACATTATATATAGTCCATAAGTCATTTTTTTTATCTATCTCACGTCTTGGCTTAAGTAATAATGAACTATCAAATTTATCTGATTTATTTATACTAATCAATGCTTGCTTTGCCAATTCTTTTTGTTGAGAACCAGATAAAAGTATTGATTTCATTTTAGATGCGATTTGTAAAATTTGATAAGCTTCTCGTACCACAGCTTCTGAGTTACTTAAAATTTCATCATATGTTATATTTAAATGTCTATGGTTGTACTCTGTAATATCTCTACCTATCACCAAACCATTTGAGCAAATAAGGCGGTAAATACCTGCACGCATACTATATCCACATGATTTATTGTGTGAGTTTGATAAAACAGCCTCAATTGCCTCATTATTAAATTGTAAGTCAGATTTTTGAAACCGCACTAAATGACGTTGGTATATATTAGTATCATTACCTCTTCCATGGCGATATTCAGCGGCAACAGGGTACCAACCTATATTCCGCATCTCCTTTATTATACTTAATGTTGATATAAATTGATATTTTTTTGAAACTATAGGCTTTGGTTCTTTTGAAAATATGGGGGGGCATTTTTCCATCAGTGCCTTATCTGAAATTGGTTTTAAATGACGCATAATTCTCCTTTATGCAAGTTAACTAATATATTTAGTTCTATCTAATAGACAGATTGCGACACTTCATGCAAGATAATTTAATTTTATTTGCTTGTAAAATTTCATTTTTATACAATTTTTTTGCCCAAAAATACCAATCAACAACATTTGATAATTCTCTAAACCTTGAATTATCAGCTACATCAAATATATAATCATAAACACTGTCAATGTACATGGTATCAGGAAAAAGTTTTCTAATTTTTTGATGAGCACGAATCAGCTTATTACTATATGTATAAAAATAACTATATATTAATTTCTCTTCCTTTATTTTTTTAGTACACATTAAATTTTTATTATATTTAGATAAATCAACATGCTTTAAATATTTTTTTACAATAATATTAATAGCATCATTTTTTGGTATACCTTTTAACTCAGATACTATTTGAACTACATTACGTACTTTTTTTTCAGTAAAGCAATACAATTTATTGGTGTCATTATAGATTCTTGCAGATGGATGAAAATCACCATCTTGGTGAAATTTCTTAAAAGGACATTTTATTTGTTGTCTTGAATTTCCTGTATCAATATTAAATCCCATATCAACTAATACTTGTTCAATAGAAACTGTATTACAAAGTTTTTCTAATCCGTTCAAAGAATTACCTCATCTACTTTACCAAGGTTACCTATAAATGATCTTTCATATAAAGTTTTAAGGTATGTCTCTGGTAGCACTTTTCCATCTCTATTCTTTGCAATCCCAAATTTTATTCTTTGTAACTCAGTTACATCCTTATCACGTAATAACCACATAACAATATCACCCGTCTTTTCAATTTCTCCTGTCTCAGCACCATCTGCAAGAGTATATCTACCTACTTTTAAAGCCTCCTTCCATGCAGCTCTACCAACTTGATTTACTAAGAAATAAAATAATCCCTTTCCTTTATTAAAATCTAAACTTTGCTGTCTAAGTTGCTGAAGAATTTCCATTAATTCTACACGAATATTTGCTCTTTTTTGTGTAGATGACAGTAACTCAACTCTATCAATATATACTGCATCAATAGGGAACTCTTGCTGAATCTCACAAAGTTTTAACCAAATATACTCAGGTGTTGCACCCATTGGAATAGACTCTAATCTAAGTTTACCATAATCACCACTAATAAAATCTTTAATTATCTTTTTATATAGAATAGAATCCTCTTTTCCTAATTTACCATATTTAATATTATCGTATAAAAAACCTTCTTCTAATCCAAATTTATTATGCCATGAATGTCTAACAAGTAACCGTCTTGCGTAAATCTGTTTATTCATTTCACCAATAAATAATACTATATTTTTTTTCTGGTTAATACGTGCATTATAGGCACAATTTGCTGTTAGCATTGATTTACCTTCCCCTGCAAAGGCAAATAAAATCCATACTTCACCAGGATCACCACCACGTGTTAAGTTATCAAGACAATCTATTCCAGAAAGAATACCAGGTACTTTCTTTTGTGTTTTTGCTAATAAAAAGTTTTTCCACATCATACTGAAATTAAAATGTTCTACCTCCATGTTTGCCTGCAAAGCCGAAAGCCTTGCCATTAAATATTGTTTTGATTGTTCTAATCCTTCATACATCTTTCCAGAGAATTTTATCTTATTATCAATGCACGCAATAGACGTTGTTAGAATACTTATATACATTCTTTTATTATACTCTTGTGGTAACATCGTCAACGCATAATTAAATCCATCATTATCCGGACTACCATATGTTGTTAATTCCTTATACCTATAAGTTACATTTGATTTTAACTCATCGTCAATTTCAAGCTTACTAACAATATCATAAAAAACTTTTTCACCAGGTAATTTTCCTGTAATAACATATGTCTTACATAGTAACTTCCATATTAATCTGTGTAACTTATCCGAAAAATATTGTTGCTTTATTTTTAATCTTGCCTTTATAAATAGTTTTAGTGGGCTTTTATCGTTTATTAACTGTAATATTGTTTCTTCATAATTCATCCGCAATTAAACCTTTCTTGGTGCATTGTTTACAAGTATCATTAAAGGCTTTAAAAAAACGTATAGGTTGTGATTTTTTACAAACATCACATACTTTTTCCTGTTTTTTCTTTATCTCAGTAAATGTTTTTTCCGATTTATTCCTTCCATGTAACTTCATATGAACTGGAATTAGTAATAATTTTAGATTTTTTGGGAAGTTGTTTAACTTATCTTCATCGTTATGATGGACATGGTGTGTTTTTGGTATGTACCCATGTATAAATGCATATACAAGTCTATGCACTGCTATATACTTTGTATTCTTATTTATTTTTATCCGAAAATAAAGATATCCTTTTTTAAACGTAACAGTAGCTTGGCATGTCAAAAGAATATTTTGATATTTACCTTCAAGACAAACATGGTCTATTTTTTTATTTTTATAATGTGGTACAATTCTACCAAACTTCCCGTTTAACTTGGGAACAGAACATTTCATAAGTCCTCCGGGATGTTATTATCATAAAATATTTAATGTATCATCAATGTTTATTTTAAAGTCATGCTCATCGGCATTTGTAAGATTAAAATTAAATTCCCAACCAATACCATACTTTTCATTTATCTCAAAAAACTTTTGTACAGGTGGTGCAACTTCATGTAATTTATTCTTTCCATACTCATTTGGACCAATCATCGAACCATTCATTAATACTTCATTTTTTAAATTAGATTGCTCATGAAAATGTCCCATAACACGAAAATCAAATCCATGGTTTAATCTTCGCATACGCTGTTGCTTAGCACTGTCATTTTCTATACCATAAAATGGTGTGCGATAAAACATTCTTATTGCATCACCATGACCGTAAAGAATTCTATAATTTAAGATACAGGCTATTGCTTCTAAGCTATCTGGTATTATAAAATCCACTAAATTTTTCTTTTCATAATTTAATAAGTATGATCTCAGTAACTGGTATAAAATCCAATCATAATTATTAATATGTCCAAATTTACTTTCCTTTTTCTTTGTTGTTCTACCATGATTACCAACAACACAAAATATTTTAATTTTTTTATACACAGTTAATAATTTTATAATTGCTTGTGCAAATACTAATGCACCCATTGCACAGCTTTGTAAAGACATTAACTCATTTGTTTTCATTAATTCTTCATGGATTTCACCACTTACCATGTCACCAAGCATAAATACATTTAGTGTATCTAACTTTGACATACTACTCATAAGTAATGTAGTATGAATAGTTTCTCTAATTAATAAATACAAACGGGAACAAAAAATATTAAAATCATACTCATTATAACCTTCCATTTGTTCATAAATAACAGTTTCACCAATATGTGAGTCCGATAATAATAGGCATGCTTCAGATACACCTCTATTTGTTTTAGGTTTAGGAATTTCCTGTTTTTTACAAAAATCAACAAGTTGAATTTTTGGAACAATATACCGCAGTTTATTAATTATATTAAGTTGCTTTGAAGAATAATTTTTTAAATCAGATATTTCCTTTGTTAAACTTTTAGTCCGTGCCTTTAACTGCTCATTCTCAAGCATTAAAGACATTTCTTTATCTTTTTCTTTTTTTCTAATTTCTGACTTTTGGGCTGCGACTATTTTTCTAATTGTCCGCTCAGCTATTGCAAATCCTTTTTCCTGTAATTTTTCATTTATTTTTGCAGAAGATAATGTCTTATCTTCAATAACGTATGATTGTATAAACTTTATTATTTCTTTATCAGTTTTTTTCATTATTCCTCAATTCCTTCTAATAAATTAAATTGCCGCTCTGGATAATCACATACCATATAAAGACGTTTACCTTCTACTCTGGCCATATCCTGAACACCTTTAAATACAATTGGTAACACTGTTGCCTGACTACCAACAGCAATATACTCACCAACATCATATGCAACCACTCTCCATATTGTTACTTCTCTTCTAATACAATTTGGACCTGGTCCAATAAACTTTAACCCAATACCAGGAATAGATACATCATCGCCACCATAAAAGCATGTTGATGAAACTTCACTATATCCAGCCCAGACAAGTTTTAAATGATCCAATGAAGCCTCAGATAATACTGTTTTTATTAAAATACTTTCAGAGACTTTTTTATAATCGTATATTCCTATAGTATCCATCTTTGTTAACTCATTATAAATTGTTTGTGGCTTAATTGATATACCACCTATTGTATATCCTAAACAATAAGTATTACCAAACATTGAAACTTCAATATAAGCTGGGCCGATAATTATATCACCTAATGTTCCACCGAACATTTAAACCTCCACAGTTGTATAGTCTAAGTCTGGAAAATTTTCCTTCGACTTGACGACTAATTTCCCCCCATAACCATAAATTACTTTGTTTGAAAAATATGCCTTTAAAAAATCACTATTAAACACTACACCATTGCACCATAAAGTATCAGGATGAGGAAACATAAAAATATTACTTGCGTTATATATTTTTCGTAATCCAATTGTATTTAATGCTGATAATAAATCATATTGTATATTAATGTCAAATGAAAAACCATCTATATAATTTTTCTCAGATCCATCCAATATATTATACCTTGAATCCTGTTGTTTATCAAATTTTAAGATATAACTAATTGGTTGTGGAAGTTGAACATCTTCAATTACATCTCTAACAATTACTTTTGCGATGTCAACAGTTGCTTCCTGAGATATATCATCTACTTCTGTTGGCCATACCCATAATCTTCTTTGATCTGACTCAAATAGTGATGGTACTCTTGGGTAATAAAATACGTATCGCCTAAGAGAATCACTAATATTTACTTTCCTTAATACCAAAGTATCTGCTGGGTCAAATGCTGCCTGATTATTTGTTATGGCAACCGTTGCTGTTGTATCTGTAGATGCCCTTATCCACAAAATTACAAGAACACCATATGAAGTGTCTTCTGGTGTCCAATCCAAATAAGAATATATCGCCGATAATGGATCATTATCAGGTATTCTAAAAACATGCTGAGAAAAAATATTACCATATCTTGTTATATGAGGTTCTGCTGTATCATGCATATCGGTTGTATACCAACCCTGTAACTTATTTCTAAAATATACACTATCTCGGATATCTGTTCCATTTTCAAAAAACTTCTCATCTGTAGTAATTGCGACTAATGGTGGAGACGCACCACCTGTTACGTACCTAACAAAATTTGTACCTACTAATACAGCAAAATTAACAGGTACACTCCAGTCACTATAACCATGCATATTTTTCCATCGTACACGTACCCAATAAGATTCACCAAATCCCAGGCCATGGTTATACATTAAATTTGATTGGTAATTTATACTATCAGTAGATACTTGGTTTATCCATTCTGCATCTGATGCGGAATCTTCCCATACTATATTGGTAAAAAATTCATCAGTTGCAACTTGCCAATCTGACTCAATAAAAGGTTCAGCACCACCAGATGTGTATTCTGATGTTACTATCCATAAATTTCTATCTACTCCAGAATCATTATCCTTAGGTGTATATATAATTGGTGTATCAGGTACAGGCATTACCAACCTCCATACATTGACAAGAAATCTCTCAACTCAAGATTTCTTAATAAAATGGTAAATGTCTGTGCAAGATACTTATTACTTAAATAACCATATCCCCAATCACCATCTGGTCTTACCAAGTAAAATATGTCTGCGTCAAGATGTGGATAATATACTATTCTTTTAGATTGTAATATTTCTAATGCATCAGACAAATAATTTCTATTAATGTTATTAAAATTTATACTATCATTTATTCTTATACCTTGTAATATAGTATCATTTTTGGACATTGTTTGGACTGTATTATCATAAAAAAACTCTTTTTTTGAACTATCATTCCTGGTATAAGGTTGCCCAAGTTCTGCGATATTATTCACAATTCTTATTTTTGGATTTATCAAACGAATGCTACCTACATCTATATCTTCAATAGTAGGAAAAATTCTAATATTTAATGTTCCATTTGTGATAGTTGCATCTAAAACGAGAATTGAGTAAAATTCCCATGAATTTGTAAAATTTATGTACTTCCATCCTAATAAAGTATTTAAGTCATAAAATGCTATAATTCCTTGCCAAGAATCAGATTCTATTCCCATTATCCAACCACCAAATAAAAGGTCATATGTACCTGGATTTACAGCAACCTGATAATATGTAAACCCTAAGTTTGCGCCTGAATCCTCTACTTTTAAAACATAATTACCAATATGTGTTTCATATTCTTCCCTTTCTATTGATGCATTCCATATATTCCAACCTGTGGTATCGTCGTCAAAAAATCTATTGTCACATAACTCTTCACCAACACTTAATAATATTGGAACACCAACTCCATCTGTTGGTGTTTTATATGTTTTTGAATAATCACTCATAAAAACTAATAACCTTTAAGTAATAAGTGTAAATTTACCCTAACTGCGCTCGTTAAAATTTAGTTGTACCAGGCTGATCCCTTTTCTCCTGTTTGAAACCATAGCACTGAAGACCATGAACTTTCACCACCATCATTGCCCCACCGCACTCTAACATAATAAAGTTTAAGTCTATCCAATCTATTTTCCATAGTACCATAAAAAGTTCCGTTATCAGGTGATACTTTATGGTTATATAAGTCTGTTGAGTAACCATTATAACTAATATCTGTAAAACCTGAGTCACGTGCTATCTGTACTTGAAAATATGTATATCCACCTATTGGTGGTGTGCCTGTAACAGTGACATTTCGTAAAACATCCACCTGCTTATCCAACGCTGCTCCAATTTCACCACCTTCTATTGGAGTATACCATATATAATATGATATATATCCTGTGGGATCACCTGCAAATTGATGTGTACCATTGTACTCATGGATGTACCAATCCTGATCCTGGTGTCCTGGTGATACAGGCCAATCAGATGATATAGTATAACGACGAATACCTGAATCTTGTATACTGCCATCATATAATGATCCGGCAAATAAATAGCTACTATTATATATTGCGGTACAATAAGTAAAAGGTCTCCAAGGTGTTCCTAATACATCGGCTCCCTTTGTCCTACCAACAAAAATACCCCCCGTTGTATACTCACTATTCCTCCTTGGATCAAACTCAATCCCCCCAAAAGTAGCAGCAGCAGATGTTGCTGCCCACGTTGGTGTGTATAATTTATCTCTATCAGGTGAGGAACAACAATTTAACCCACCTCCTATTATATATCCTGTGCCAAGATTTCCAAATGGTGTTACTTGCAATCCTGTACTACCATCCACTTTTCTTGTACAATAATAATTTCCTGTACATGTCAATAATGAACTTACATAGGCATCACCATTTAAGTCACAACACACAGTATAGCAGTTACTACCACTTGTCCATGACCATATCTCATTACCGGCACTAATATTATTTATATTAAACTTATACAATTTACTGCCTGTAGTAAAATATACATATGCACCATCAAATGTAACAGCTGCATCATATATTACACCTGCCGATAATGGCACAGTTGTAAATGGATTACTAAGATCTAAATCACAATTCCCAACAAGATTTCCACCAGAACCTCTATTTCTATAAAACCACCAAATCTTATCAGATGTCATAAAAAAAGGACAATAATCTTGTGCCGAATATGTATTAATCAATAGACCACCATCAGTCCGTAATTCTAAACCACCAGCATTACCAACTGAGTAAACATAATCATTACCTGTAATTCTATCCACTACAAAGTAAGGTGAGTAAGGTGGTGAGATAAAAATAGAAGATTCCTTCCATAACTGCGTTGAGTCAAGTGCTCTAAATACTCTTGTAGGTTTATTACCTGTATCAATAAATTGATATGCAATTGCGACTGCCATTAACTACCTTCTGAAATTTCTTCAATTTCAACTACTGATAATTTTACTATCCAATTAATTAAGTTAAAAACAAGTTCTTCTATTAAGTATTGTTGTGAACTGTTTATTTTTGAAAATTTTAAAGGTACATCAATATACACTATATCCTGTACCTCTATTTGATGATAAAATATTAATTCGGTATTATCTATATAATTTTTCCATCCAACAAGTTTGTACCATATAATTTTTGCAAGTTCTAATGCAATATGTTCGTCGATTATTAGTGAGTTATTAATTGTTAATGGTTCTTTATTTATTCCAGTACTACCAAAGCTTTCTGTACCTCTTGATCCTTCTGGGTCATACCAATTAACACTTACATTATTATAAATATGTGGATACTCAGATACATCACCTACCTTAGATATTACTTCTCTATTTAATGTTACAGTATCTAATCCTGTAAATCTATCTAATAGGTGTAAAAATTTTGTTGGTTTTATTAATAATCTATATCCTAATATCTCACCAATACGTTCTATAGATTTTCTTATTGTATCTGTATCAAATTTTCCATGAAAGATCCATACCTTATAGGATGAGTCATACTTAAATATATAATTATCATTTGGTGCCGTCACACCAAAAATACTCATCCCTGATCCTTCTATAAGATCAGCACCACCATTCCATTCACTTGTCCTTATACTACTTAAGGATGTTATCTCAAACCCATTAATAACATCCCAACTTACTCTTACAAGAACAGCCGAAGATTCTCTAAATCGTTGATCTGTGTAATACCAATACAAATAGCCATCAGAACAATAACAACCCTTAATAAACTGTCTATTAACATCGAATGTAAAATTATTAGCTGTTTGAGTAGTGTACAGTTTATCGTTTGTAATATCGTATGCATAGTAATGATATTCCATTGTATTTCTTGCTAATAATGTTCCATGAAGCACATTTTGGACATCATCCCATACCATTGTTATCACAGTACCATAATATATATCATCTCCGGATAATGATGATCCTGCTTCTGGGTTATCAACACTAAAATCAAACACAACAGTTCGAACACCTACTGAAGACATCCTTATTATTCTATTTTTTGATCTTACTAATGTTACGGCAGCCGGTAATGTACCCCAACCATCATACCAATACATTTCTGAAAACCAAAAATTACCTGAACCATCAACACCATCACCACAAAGAAAATCATAGTCATATCCATTCCCACCATCAGGTGGGGCTGCGCCATAATTACCAAATAATACGGAACTAAATGCACCACCAGCTGTTACTGATACCGCACCAATACCATATAAAATTTCCTCTGTATTTATAACTGTAATCCATCTATCATTTACTTCATCCCATATCATTAATCCAGCCTGCCCAAGGGTAAATGGAAAACCAACATCGTCATCTGGAGGTGGGTCATCCGGATAAATTCCCCCCGCATACTTATAATATACTAACCATTTTGTACCACTATGGTATCGTAAAATTGAGTCAGCCTCACACTGTGTAGTAATTCTTTCTTGCTCAATATCTTTAGCATTTCCTAAGTAATTATCATCAGTATCAAAACCACCAGGCCATTCCAGCTTATTAATAAATTGTGGAATTGGTATACATATATTTTCTCCCCTACCCATTCCTAAAACTAAATCCAACCTTCCTATCGCCCAAGGATTACCTGGATCTGCTTGAACACCTCTTCGGTGGCATAACTCACCACTTTTTATCTGACTCCAACCATTTCCTGCCGGATTATCTGCCTGAGTTTGATGTGTAATGGATGTTAGATTTGTACTTCTAAATATAATACAAGGTGTTGATCTACCAAACTCATGAAGATCATCGTGAAATTCATTATAATATGTTGCCGATCTTCTTTGTGGGTGCCAAATTGCAATTCCTTGTAAATAACCATTACCATCTATTTTCATCTTCCAAATGTCCAAACACCATGTTACCTTATCCCAATCTACCAGGCCAGTTACTTCAGTATCCCACGATGAATCACCTACATAAGGATCTAACTTACCAATTAATACAAATCCTTCATTGGTCATCTTCCATACTTCGTTACCTACACCAAAAAAATATGTATCCGACGCAGAATCGTAACAAGAACAGCAAGGTAACTTGCCATAATTTTGATTTGGACATCTTCCAATTAAAGAAATTACTGACTTACCAAGATCAACTTCTAAATCAGGAATATTTCTTTTAGTACTATCAATCCCAGCAGCAGTGCATAGTTGCTCAATCAATAACGCACCGGTTATATGACTGTACCAATTTGTCACCGTCGGATTATTATTACTATCATGTCTTACTATGACATTATCTTCTACAGATTTTTTTGGAAGGTTTCTATAATTAATAATAACATCAAGATTAACACCACTTTTTCCATATAATTTTATAAAAGGTTGTAACATGCCCAGAATTACTGTTCCTCCTGGTGATGTAGATCTAATTTTAATTCCATAAACATTAGATACCTCACCAATTGTCCCACCAAAGTCTTGAAAAAATGGTTTCCAATCACCAGGATCATCATATGTTATATTACCACTCTGTGTGCATCCAGCTGTCCCATCTGTCACAGCCAACGCCAACCAATCCTCACCTTTTGAGTATTTAAACTCAACACCACCAACATAATCTGACTTACTAAGTAATGTCATCGCAAGACCAAAAAATTGTGACTTAAAACAAATTATTATTTCATCACCTGTCTGACTAATTGTATCAATATGGTAACCATCACTATCAATTATTGTTCCTGTAATATCCGTATATGTTGCTGTTCCTGCATCATAAAATAAAACTATAAAATTAGAAAATCCTATATCAACTTCATTTCCACCATCAAATGATAATGCCACTGCGCCATATTCTTTAATAGTTGCATCTTCATCAGTATCAAATGAAATTAATCCTGCTCTCTCAAGTGAGTTATATGTACCTTCTTCCTCATACTTTACGTTTGCACCATCGTTTCCATATATTGAGTTGCTTACAGTAACCCAAGGGCCATTATCGTAACTTAACTCATCAGATGGTCTAAATCTAATCAATCTATTACGCGAACCACCAAACCATTTATCAACATAAATAGGGTTTATTCCAGGTATGGCGACTCCATTTGAGAATAAATAATTTATTGTCTTTACACCATATGAAACATTTCCATAGACACTAAATCCAACAATCGTAACACCACTTAAAATATGAAAATAACTACCATCGGCAGCCTCATATGCATAATTATTCTCAAGATCTTTTGCATGCCCAAAACATTTAATGTTTATTGTTCTATTATCATCAGACACAACAAAACCATCAGTTCTAATTATTCCACCAAATAATAAATACCAATCTGAGCCAATACTTCTATAACCGGCTACTATCTTTACTAATTTTCTTCTATATGTCTCAATAGTAAAATAATCACCTACCTCAAGACCATCTGACTCTAATGTTCCGTATACTTCTAATCTATTTAATTCTGCATTAGAAGATAAAATCATATATTCAGCATCTATTGTATCTCCAGAGATAGGAACTAATGTACTTCCTTGTAAATTATCCTTCCAACTCGAGCCTGAGTAATATACCTTTGTGTCAGGTACACCCTCAGTTATAGACGTAACCGAGCAATTAAATATTTTTGAAAAAAATATTCCTTTTTCATTCTCTCTATCACAATAAAAATAATCCTTATTACTTAACTCAAATTGTGTTACCGTTGCCTTTGATCGGCAATATGTAGATGTATCCATTCCATAGTTAATAGATCTTAACGAGTTTTTAATAATATTATCTGTTACCTCATACCTTTTGTACACAATTCCATTTAAATCATCATCGTCAATTGCATTGTGTGTTTCACCCTCATCTAAAAATCCATTCTTATACTTATTATCTAATGATATTTGTATGCATGTATTACCACCACCCGCTTGATATCCACTATTAGCATTAACATAAAATTCGTCCTCAAAGCTCCTATTACTTGATTCTATTAATAAAAAATCACCTTTTATTACATTGATAGTGTGGGGTGTAGAGTCCAATCTGCCTTCGATATATATATTTTGCATACCCGCTACTGCTACGTCATAATCTACTATCTTACCAAGTCTTTCATAGATAAAACATCGATACGAACATTCTGTACTCAATGATCTTTGCTCAGCAAGAAGTCCAGCTTCATCTTCAAATATTTGCATATTACTCCGATAACTTTTCTTTATATCTTCGCATCGCCTTAAGTATTACTTTTTCATAAAACGTATCCAATGTATCATCATCTGTAATCACAGCACCATCAAAACTATTCATTATTGATAAATTAACGTTTTTCTCCGCCATAGGTGTATTTGCCTGCTCACCTGATATTGATCTGCCTAAACTTGGTATTGTATGATCCATAATATCACTTTCTCTAAGTGCGGCAGCAAGTTTACTAAATGGAATTACAGCCTCAGGTTCATTTTCCGCAACATTTGCCATTGTCTTTTTAAACACTACTGCACCTGTAGCAAATCCAGGTATAACTCCAGTTGGCAACCCGGCAGCCGACAATATACCTGATATTGCCCATTTTGCAGCAATGTCCGCTATTATATCAATTATTGTATTTTTTAATGACTCAAAAATTGCCTTTACTCCACTGGCAAATGTCCGTGTATTCTTAAGCATTTTCGATAATGAACTTGATAATGAAGAAGTTATTCTTCCTATTGCTTTATCAAACTCAGTATCCCATGCACTGCTAATCTTACTCGAAAGTTCATTTATCTTATCCGTATACATTGTCCAAAGCTCTGTTCCCTCTTCAACTTCATCCCTAAGTAATAATAATCTTTCCCGTTGATCCTCGGCAGATAAAATACCAAGTTCCTTCATCTTCTCTATTTTTTTCTCAACTTCCTCTTCGACAATAGATATTCTATGTGCCGACTCATCCCTATCTATCTCACTAAGTTTTTGCTGTAAAATTATATTTGCAGTTTGCTTTTCCACACCCAAACTAAGCATTCTTTCATAATCTTCTAATGCAAGTCTTTTTCTCGACTCAAACTCACCATGAAGTATTTCATAGCGCTTATTGGCAGCGTCCTTCTGTGCTTCAATCATTTTATCAGTAATTTCATTCTCAGTATTAAATAAATCACTTATTGATTTTCTTTCAGTCGCAATGTTCTTATCCTTTTCAGTACGTACCGCACTAATAGCTTTCATTTCTCTATTAAATTTTTTAGTTTGATAGTCAGCATCTATTTGAGCCATCTTTAATCTAAGATCAGCATGCTTCTGTGTAGCAACCTGATTAAAATTTTCCATCTCACGTGAGGCACCAAGAAAATCACCTTTCATTTTATTTTTTATTGTCTTTCCAAGAGAGATAAAATATTGTTTGGCCACTTGGCCATCCGCAATAATATATGCTGAGAACAATTTTATTTTATGCCATAACCAATCAATTACTTCACCCCAACTACTATATTTATTTACCAATATTGTGATTGCACCAACAACAACGCCTATTGCTGCTGCAAGAATACCAAGTGGATTGCTTGCTATTAATGCAGTAAACGCACCAAAAACAGTTCCAGCTGCCTTTATGGCAAGGGTAAATTTAAGGATAACCGCGCCTATCTTTAATGCAGCAGTAAAAGCCAGTAGACCATTAACAACTGCCATTATCTGAACCCGGTATTTTACTATTGTCTTTATACCTTTCTCAATAAGTTGAAAGGTAGTTAATATTTTTCCACCTATTTGAGTAACATACTTATCCAACTTCCCACTTTCCGTCCACTCATCTAAAGTATCAAGTAATTTTTTTAACCTTTCTTTTAAATACGGTAAAATCACATCGCCGATTTTTGCCTTTATCTGAAACCAGAAATCACTAAGATTTGATAACATTCCTTCCCATGATGTTGACATTTCATCCATCATGCCCATAAATTTAGTTTTAAGGATATCTGTTATTGCTGCCATTAATACATTTATAGACCCCTTATATGCACCACCTTTATCAAACTCAAGCCCTTTCCCTTCTAACATTTCTTTTGTTATCAACCCCATCTCACGAAGTCTCATTAATCCACGACCAACATCACCAGCTGCAATTCTACCAAACCACAATGCAACTTCTTCTATCGGCTGCGATACAGCAGCAGCAGCGTCCCCAATTATTCTGAGCGTCTCCTCTGTCTCAACACCAAAAACTTTTAATAGTCTTGTGGCATTAATTACTTCAGGTAGTTCAAATGGTGTTAGTGCAGCAAACCTCGCAACATCTCTAAGTTTCTTCGCAGCAATATCTGCATCACCGTACAAAATAGTAAACATTTTACTGTAACGTTCCATTTCTGCCGATGACTTAACAAACGAACGTGTTAGTATTCCAACACCAGCACCTAAACCAATAAATGCCCATTTTATCTTATTAAGTGCAAAATTAAGGTACTTGGAATTCTTTTCAATCTTTTTAATATTATAATTAATATCTTTTGCAAAATTCCGCCATGATGCCTTTGCTTTGGTAAGATTTTGTTTAAAGCCTGCTATTTTTGTTTGCAGATTTATCCACGCATCTGCTATCTTCATTTTCGTTCCTTCTTTATAATACTAAAACCTGGGACACTTGTACTTAATTTTACCATTTCTTTTATCTCATTACCTGATAAAGCAAGTTGAAGATTATCAAAATTTTCACTACTACCTAATACTGATATTCTAATAACATTTGAAAATATCTTTAAATTTTTAGCCAGTCTTCTATCTATGGCCTTTGACATCATAATCAATTGGTATGGTGTTACTTGCTTCATCAACTGATCTAATGTATATGCATAGTCAGATAAAATCTTGTCTACCAAGTCACCAAGGATATCCATTACTTTTCTACTACTTATACCTTTTTCTTTTTGATATCCTTGGTTTTCGTTAAATTTGCAAATACTTCTTTTAATTTATTTACATCCAAAAACATATCTATTATATTAGTCATGTCAAACAATGTAAAATTTTTCTTTGCATAATCAGGAGATTTTTTTAATACCTTATCAGATAACGTTAAAATTTTTGGTAAAATATCTTTCACCAATAATAAATCATCTATTGAAAATTTATCTGTATCAAAATCAGGATACTTTTTATGTACTTCTATTATAATATCTACAAAATCATCAATAAACTTAAGATATTCCTCTAATACTAATGGAATAAAAGTTATTTTTTCACCTGATTCCAATACTAATTCTTTCTGTAATTTTACTAATCCTAAACTCATTTATTCTCCTTATTCTTGTAGTTGATTTTTTCCTTCACCATCATTTATATATGACTTAAAATATCTTACCGCATCCACGAATGCATTTACATTGACAGATGCTTGCTTACTATAATATAATACTGATAATGACTCAGCATCAACAGGAATCTCACCACGCAGTGTAAAAACAAGGCCATTATGATTTTCTGCCTTTCGTGATCCAACCAAGTCAAGTCCTACTGATTTTAAATATGCTGAGAAATAAAAATCACTCGTGTCATATTCTACTACTTTCATATTCTCATCCTCAATTTAATTTTTTAATCTATCCAGTCATCTTCTGTGTCGAGAATTCTACCAAAGCGTTCACCAACAGGTTTAGTTCTATCTGATAACACTTTAAATACCACCGGAATTACTACTTCACCTGCTTTTGTATATGTATGTTCACCGGCTTCCATAGAATATGCCTTGTAAATCTCAACATACCTTGTTTTACAATCAGGACCAGGTCCACTAAACCATAACTCATGTTCTGTCTCACCTTCACAAGAAGACTCCGAACCAAACTTTAATTCTGTTGTACCATCACCAAGTGATGTAGTAGTTCCAGAGATCCCCCATACAATTTTTATATTATTTAATGTTGCCTCAAGCAAATTCGTTGATACAATCATCGCAGAAGCAGTTCTTTTATGTTTTACAGGTGATGTATCTTGGTCAACCTCCACTTCTAAAATAGTTCTTTCATAGGAAAACTTAACACCTTCTCGTGTAAATCCTACGTTTACACCATCAACTTCAAGTTCACCTGCACCAATAATAATATTACCTATATTCAAATTATTAGCATCATCTCTTGACATCTTTTTTCTCCTATAACTCTCTTGTAATTAATAAAAATCTTGTATCTATCCTATATGCTTTTTCATTCTCATCATAGTATCCGGCACTACTAAATCCATCCCATTGCAGTAAAACTACCTTATACGTCCCATCAGTTAAATTTTTTCCGTCCAATGCACTCATTACCAATTCCATGTTATCTACTGCAATAGTATCATTATTCTCACTAAATGATGCCAATTCTATATATTTTTTTCTTATGCTTATTATTCTTTCTTGATCCTCGTCCACCAATTTATTTGATAATTTTTGCGAATATACAACACATGGGTCACCTAAATGTTTTTTATTAGACATTCTCCCTATTTTTTCATTGCTACTTGTATGCCCCAATGCGGCAACTAATGCTGCATTACCAACTAACTCATCATAGATTAACTTCCATATACTTGTAGTGTGAGACACTATACTATCCTCTCCGCTATTTTATTAGATAAACACTTAACAAGATTATCAAATTTATTTTCCAATGCCTCAAATAAATATCCACCATCAGGTAATCTTTCAACATAATATGCATAATTTAAATGACTACCTATTTTACCTAAGATAATATCTATTGCGATTGACTCAACAACTCCTATAATCGATCTTCTTAAATTTCCTGTAACTATATGTCCCTTCTCTGTTATTATTCGTTTTGCTTCAGTAACAACTATCATAGAACATGTCTCACAAATAGTTATAATATCCTTCTCAATATCTGTTAATTTATTAAATGCCTTGTCTACTTCTTCTTCATTAAAATCTACAGTAATAAATTTGCTCATTATACATCCATTTGTCTTGGAATCATCTCAAGTACATACTCATAATGATTTTGAGAATTATATCCAGATACTGAATATCTGTCAACAACTAAAAAGTACTGACTCTCATAGTACACTCGATCACCAACTAATATACTTGAACTTTTTCTGGAAACCATCTTCCTTCTTGCTGAAATACTATCACCCGATGGAAGATGTGTTCTTCTCTCACCAGTCCTCCAAACTCTAACAGGTATTTTTCTTTTTACTATATTCCATACTTCTGTAAATCCACCGCTACCATCTGCAGTTTTTGTCCTTCTATACAAATCCACCCTTCCATTTAGCATTCCATTTAAAGACATTATACTGCTCCAACATATGGAATTTTATTTATATATGAACTTAAAATACTATCTATCTCAATGTCTCCAGTAAATGATTGTAAGTTTTTTCCAAAGTCACCACCATCATCCTTAGTGTATGAATAATCACCAATCTTTTCTGACTTCATTAAAGGACTTAATGCCCCACCTGCTGACTCAGGATCATCATTATCTATTAACTTCCTTGCCAATAAAATCGCTGCCCTTGTAATAAGTGCTGGTGTAGATGACCATCCAAATGTTCCAGTAACTTCATAATTTTTCGACCCCTTTACCCAATTTCCTGTGGATAAATAAGGATATCCTCTTATTTCTAATGATTCATCCAACTTAATAAACCTTTTATACACTTCATAATATGAACTATCTATCACTTCATCATAAGTATCGGAAATATACTTTATCTGTGTTATGGACAATATTTGCAAACTTGTATACTTACTTATATTAAGCATACTACTACCACTACCATCAACTTCTAATGTATCGGAAACAATTCTAAATTTATCATTTGTAAACTTTTCAATCATTTCCTCCGCCAATACGGCATACTCTTCTATGTCTGAATCTGAAAAACCATCAGGTGGTGTCCATCTCTTAGTTATCTGTGTAAGTGTTACATAATTCATACGTCCTCCACGCGCTCATACAGCACTATTTTATCCTGCTCAAGTACAAACTCTTTCCCAGTTGCCAAATTCCATACCAATTCCCAATAATAATTCCCTGGTGTAATATCAGTTTCCGCAGGCGTTACATTGACATATGCAACACCATTAGCACCATTAGTAACGCAATCTGCCGTAACATTTATTACTGCACTTGTATCAAGATCGGATCTATTCTCCTTAACAATCCATCTAATTGTATCGGCTGTGATATTTGGTGTAGCACCATTATAAGTTATTGTCACTGAAAAATCTTTTGATTCCCCAACATAAAAATTCGTAAGGGGCATTTTAACAGACCTCCCCAATTATTACGGATAAATTATCGTCTACTAAAATACTGTCCAATTCATCATCCGCCAAATTAATATCAAAACACTCATGGATAAATTGACACTTATACCATAAATTATAACTTCTTTGTGCAAATTTTGCAGAAGACCTATCTGCAAAGCAATTATATGCCATTGGACACAACCCTCATAATAGGTTCATTTCTTCCGGCGAAAATCATCATACCTATATCAAGTCTGCAATTACACTCTTTTAAAACAGCCTCAATACCTTTTGAACATTTTTCTTCATCTTTCTTACATTCCGCTATCAATATTTCCCTTGCTTTTTCCTTCTCAGTAAGAATATGTTCTGCTATTTCATTGATCTCTTCTTGTTCTAAATATGTGGTTGCGTTATCTGTTCTATCCTTTTTTAATTTTTTTGTTTTTACTGTCACCTTTATTCTCCTTATATATAAATTATACCCATTGTGCCAATGCTCCAGCACTAACACCTGTTGTTTGTCCTGTCAATATACCGCCTAAAAATGTTAGTGTGATTCTCCAGTTTGCACCATCATCCAATGTTAACGTCCCTGAGATACCATCCGTCCCATTAACATTAAACACACTGTTTGATCTTATTTTTCCTGCTGCTTCCAGACTTTCATTTGGAGCAACAACTCCTATTCCTACCTTATCTGTAGACAAGTCACCATAAATCGTACCACCAATATTTAAATGGTTAGAGGTTGTAGCAAGTGGGGGATCTTCATCATGCCCTATAATAATATTATCTGTGCCT
>Ga0180433_10000242_pt1 | contig 97170 bp, 89 predicted proteins | sample SS_ome_8_FD_132980 | JGI IMG/M metagenome (GOLD analysis project Ga0180433, IMG submission 132980) | Hypersaline lake sediment archaeal communities from the Salton Sea, California, USA - SS_1_D_1 metaG | ecosystem: Environmental > Aquatic > Non-marine Saline and Alkaline > Hypersaline >... | reverse complement strand
TAAATCATCAACCATAGTGGTTGAATTTGCCTGATAGAAGTAGAAACCGGAATCATTTGCAGTTAGTCCAATGCCCCACCCAGTATAATCAAATGTTCCTGTTGCATTTGCAAATTCATTTGATTCTAGATTCGTATTGGTTGCCATGTATACTGCTATACCATTTGCATTGTATGCTGTGTTGTTTGTAATATTATTTCCATCACAGCTATAGTATTGTGGTCCTCCACCAAAGAAATCAAAGATATCATAACCAGTCATAAAGAAGGCAGAATTACCTGCATTGTAAACTGTGTTATTATCTACTGTTGTATCATCTGCGATATACAATGTAATACCCTCACTATCAACATCATAAACTTCATTGCCAATTATTGAGTTGTTTCCTCCATCAGCTACTCCTGCTGTTCCTGCAAGGAATATACCGAAATCAGAATTGTATACAGTGTTATTAACAAACCTGTTTTCTACGCTGGCTGCAATAACAATAAAGTTTATACCAAATCCACCTGCATAATGGTTGTATGCTGTGTTGTTTGTGAAGTTATTGTAAGAAGAATCTTCAATATCAAATCCCATTCCTCCTATATTATCATAAGCTGTGTTATTTTCAAGAAGATTATAATCTGAATCATCAAATAAGAAACCTTCAGTGTTGTTGTGAGCTGTGTTATTGATAATAGTACTGAGGTTTGAATTTTCAAGAGAGAATCCAAAGGCATCACCTCCAGGATCAGTAGAATATCTTGCAATGTTATTTTGGAGACGAGTATTATTTGAATTGAAAATGAAGAATCCCGCAGCATTTGAACCGCTATTATTATGTGCTATACTGTTTGTTATGTTATTGTAATCTGATTCATCGAAATAGAAACCATATTGGCTGTTGTTCACTGCAGTGATGTTGTCAAATAAACCATCATCAGAATCATAAACTTCTATACCATAGGTATAATTTTTCAGACTTGGACAGTTCATTACAGTAACATTATCTATTGAACCATTCAATAGAATGGCTCTTGTGATTCCTGCAGTTCCGTTGTTTGTTATGTTATATCCATTACAGTCAATAACAACATCCGAAGAGGTTACTTTGATGCAGGCAGTTCCTGCACGCGGGTTTGCATTATGCGGAGCTCCTTCAATATTGTTGTAGAAAGTAAATGTCATCGGAGACCCTATAACCCAGCATTTTGTTGAGTTGTATTCGAAGATACCATAAAGGCTTGCAGGGTTGAAGTTGGACAAATTAAGTTTGTTTAAAGTTGTGTTAAGGTCAGCATTTGTATTTGTCCAATTATCAGAAGCATTATACTTCCACAACTGGAAATAGTTTTCTGAATAATTTCCATCATCAACTTCCTGCTGAGTCCATGTCCATGCGATCTGGTCTATGGATACTGTTCCAGCAGTTGATATAATGTCAACAAATTTTTGATCAAAACTGATTAATGTTGGATGAGCCTCCACTGTCTGATTGCTCCAATTGACCCTAAATCCATATTGGGTGCCATTAGGAATTGAATCGTTAATATGTAAAACAGTGAAATTTTCTATGTTTCCAAGAGGATTATCTATTGTCATGTTTTCTATTGAAAAACTATAGTTTTCCAACCCATTTGGAGCAACGTGTAGTATACTCCAATTGAAGTTGTAGATATGTGTATTAGTTATTGTAATATCCCTATATCCATTCTCAATGTATATGCCACGGTCAGCATTATTTCCATGGATATCACTCCCACTAATCGTGACATCCTCAACAGTATTTACATAAATAGCAGTACCATTAACATAACCTGGTTTAAGACTAATTGTGTTGTTTATAATCGTTATATTATACCTGAAAACTTGTGGATTTGGTGCACCAGCCCAATAACCATGTAGATAGAAACCCTGTCTAGATTCATTTATTGTATTATTAATAAAAGTACAATTATCACCACGCACCTCGAATGCAAAATCAGCAATGTTATAAAATACATTGTTTATGAATGTGTTATTTGGAGTTAGTGAAGTAGCAAATGGAGTGTTTTGCATAAATACCCCATCGGTAAGAGCAGTAGTCACGTTAATTATCCTGTTTCCGTAAAAATAATTGAACCTGCCTGCTTGTATACTAATGCCGTGGCCGCTCATATTTGAGAAATTATTGTTTGTAAAATTATTATAATCTCCATATTCAAAATAGATTCCATTAACAACATCAAAAACAGAGTTGTCAGTAAAATTATTGTGATCTGATGTGACTTTGAAACCATATCTATCACAATCTTCGATTGTATTATTTGTAAATGTGTTGCTATTACCATCGATACCAAATCCAGAACCGTCATTTCCAATGAGAGTTATATGGCTAATTGAATTGTTCGCGAAGATATTTTGTACGGAATTTAGATCTATATCAACCCCATTACCCCCAACATTATCTATTGTATTATTTGTAAAATTATTGTAAGATGCCGCCAAGAAGTATACACTATAGATGCTATCATAGAGAGAATTGTTTCTGAACAGATTATCCTCTCCACCAATATACATTGTTCGAGTACTGCCATATACTTCATTATTCCAAACTGTGTTGTTATCACCATTTATATTTAAGGCAGTATTACTATCATAAACAAGATTCTCTGAAACATTATTGAAGTCATTAAGAGTATCCATGTAAATCCCGGCAGAAGATGCATTGAAAAATGTGTTATTGATGATGTTGTTATAACTTGATGTAGATACAGACCAAATACCATACCATAACTCATATGCACTATTATTTGTGAGGTTGTTGTATGTGCTATCTGTAAGATAGAAACCGTATCTTTTAAAGCTGGTGTCTGGATTACTTGCAGCATTGTATTCAATAGTATTGTTATGACAATCAGAAAAATAAAAGGCAGACCAGGGAATCCAGTAGGCCGTACTATTAAATATGTGGCTATGATCCACTTGTTCAAAATGGAACGCGTCTCTTGTTACATTTTCAATAGTTACATTGTTTAATGTAAGATTATCTAATGTCCTTGCTTCAAGACCAAAATAATAACCATCACCAATTCTTGGGCAATTTCGAATTGTTACATTGGATGAATTGGTAAATATACCTCGTTTATTTCCTAAAGCACCACTGGCATTTACTATATAATAACCATCACAATCCAAAACAACATTAGGCGCTGTGATTTTCATGCATGTCCAGCCACCATATGGTGATTCTCCAAATGTTACTGCATATGGATTTCCAGAAACATCACTTGTTAGTGTATAAGTACCTTCCTGAGTTATATTCATACATACTGAAACATTCCACCAGAAGATACCGTAATCGCTTGCAGGGTTGAAGTTTGAAATGTTTAATGTGTTGGCACCAGTATCAAGAGTTGCACCAAGGTCAGTCCATCCTGATGCATTGTATTTCCATAATTCAAATCTTGATTCATTATAGCCTCCGATAAGCTCTGAAGTATCCCATGTCCAGAATGCCTTGTCTATCACCGGGGAACCCAACTCAGGAGTTATGTCAATGAATTTCTTCTTGAAGCTTATTTTTCCAGGCGGATGTCCTGCATTTGTTGTCCAGTCGATGCTGTAAGCTGTGTTTGCATCAAGAGTGTCATCCAGGGATTTCAAACGGGTATAATTATCATAATTGCCCAGGGAATTGTCAAATTCAAGTGTTGATGTATTCAAAACAACTTCAGAAGCAGTCGTTATGAAGAAATCCTCCTGATCATTGTTATAGAAGTGGATGCTTTCAAGGTAGGTGTTGTTTGAATTGTTTATGAGAATTCCGTTTTGTGAATTGTTGAATATTTCGGCATCTGTAAGGTTTAATTCGTCAGAACCGTATGATCCAAGACCATAAGAGTTGTTGTTCAATGTTGCATTTGTAATATTTACAACATCAGAGCTGTTAATCAAAATACCATGCTGTGAATTGTTGTATATATTTTGATCTGAAATGTTTACCTCATCAGAATCATAGACTTCTATACCATAAGTGTAATTCACAAGAGCACTACAGTTCTTTATAGTGACATTGTCTATTGAACCGTTTAACAGAATGGCTCTTGTAACTCCTGCAGTTCCATTGTTTGTTATGCTGTATCCATTACAATCAAGAATAACATCACTTACTTCTATCTTAATACATGCAGTTCCTGCACGCGGGTTTGCATTTATTGGGGCTCCTTCAAGATTGTTCACAAGAACATGTGCTCCCGAAGTGTTGATGATGGCACATGATGACTCATTTATCTGCAATATACCATAGTCGCTTGCAGGGTTGAAGTTTGAGAAAGTAAGCGTGTTAGCATTTGCATCAAGAACTGCTGCAGATTGTTTGTTCCATCCTGAAGCATTATACTTCCATAATTCAAAGTTTGAATCATTGTATCCTCCGTCATTCACTTCAGCATCTGTCCAGTGCCATATAACTGAATCTATCACTGGTGAACCCACTTGTGGTGAGATATCAACAAATTTCTGGTCAAAGCTCGCATGGGTTTCTGGGTATGGATCATCTGGTTCTTCTGTCCAATTCAATGAATACCCTGTGCCTGCATCCACAATATCTACCAATGAAAGATTCGTGAAATTTACAAAATTTCCTAATGGATTGTCCAATATAAATTCTGAGAAATAAACATTTCTGTCTGCATCGGATTCAACATAGAAGTCTATGGTGGAGCTGTTATATGTATGAGTCTCTGTGAGATTTGTGTTGTTTGAATCAGAAAGAAATATTAGAATGTCACTGCTGTGGATTGTATTGTTTATTATTGTCCAGTTATCAGCATCTGTAATGGATAAACCAATATTGACCCATTTTATTGTATTGTTCCTAACAGTAACATTCAACGGATTGCCATACCCAACCCCCTGAGTAGCTATTCCCAGAGCATCATCCATACAGCTTCCGCCAGTACAGCTGATTTCATTGCTCATTATCACTGAATCAGAAGCACCCGAAGCCAAAACAGCGACACCCTGGCTGTCATCTACGATGTTGAAGATATTTTTATAGACTAAACCTGTTCCCAATAGATACACTGAACCAGAATCAACAGAATAAAATGTGTTGTTATAAACTACCAGATCGTCTCCTGAAGAGAAGATTCCGCTTCCAGCAGAGTCGGTTGAAAAAGTGTTATTTGATATGTTACAATTTGAACCATTAACTATTACTCCATAACCTGGGAAATCGCTGAAGTTGCTTCCTGTTATTATTTCGGCTTCTTGGCAGTCAACTGAATTGTCGATAAACAAACCATAATTTCTTGTTGGATTGAAAATAGAACCTCCTACTGGATAACCGCATCTCATTACTTTTGAATCTTCAATAAGGAAATCTGAGGAATAGACATACCATTCATACTCATAATTTGTATCATTGGAGGTTACAAGAGAATTATTGATGACATGCATTGTTCCTGCTGAAACATTTATGTGTGCATCACCATCACCGGTGATATTGAACTGGATGGTTGAATTATTAACCGTAAGGTTTCCTCCTGCAATGACTGTGATGTTTGCATATGTAATGAGAGTATCGTTTGTAAGAGAAGAAGAACCATTTATTATCCAGTTTGTATTTTTCAGGATGAGAGTATTCCCTCCATTGTTTTCATAATGACCATTGTATATCGTACCTGTATCAGTGTCGAAAAATACCCAGATTCCATAATCATTGCTATCTGTTATATTGACGTTCATCAATGTGAAATTTGTTGAAAGTAAAGATGAAATGCCAATTTCTGAATCAGTAATTGAACTGTCACGCAGTGTGTTGTTTGAACCGGACAAGGAGAATGCTATAGAAAAGCAATTTCGAATAACTTGGTCAGAAATAGTGATGTTTCTTGAACCAAAAGATAAGGTAATACCAAAATCGAAACTCTCAATTGTGTTGTTATGTATAATTAAATCGCTTGCATTACCATAAGCAACAGCATCTTCAGCATCTATTCCATAACTACAATCTCCAGTAGTACAATTTAAATGATTCCCGCTTATTGTACTTCCATTAGAATATACATATATTGCTCTATAATTATCAATTGAAAAATTATTGTCTAGTATATCTGTTTTGTTGTATATGGTTATTGCAGTATACGAACTTCCATTAAGCTCAAAAGTATTATTGTTAATTGTAGTATCCCCCCCATAAACATAAATAGTGCTGGAACCATTGGTTTCAAAAAAGTTGTTTGATATCCCACAATTTTCCGCATAAAGTATGATTGATGAGGAATAATTGAGAAGATTACTGTCTACTATTATTGCTCCATCCTGACAATCAGGTCTATTATTTGAGCTTCCTATCTGTATTCCACTGTAAGATTTCAGAGTTGAATCATTTATGAGGAAATCAGTTGCACCATCAGCATCCAATTCGAATTTCATCGTATTGTTTGTCGTTAGTTCTGATGCTCTTATGTATAATTCTCCTGAAGTTCCCCCTACAGGGTTTATATCTATCTTGCTTGATTCATGCCCAGTCATCTGGAATTCTATCTTAGAATTATATATTTCAAGAAATCCATTATCTTTAATGTAAATAGTGCCATTGAAATTGACTTTTTTTGAACCAGTATCATTGAGGTACGAAATAGTCTTTATGTACCAATCAACATTATACATATTACTATCAGACTGGTCGGCTGATGCTCCCCTACCAGTGTAATTTCCATTCCTCATTAATGTACCTGAAGAAGCATCAGTGATATCAAATAACTGATGGACATTAGATATTGTATTGTTTATTATCTGAGCATCATCTCCGGTGATTTCTATTCCTACTGCACTTTGAGCTGCAGTTGAATCGCTTATGTTGTTCCTATAAATCTTAACATTATCAGAAGATGTATAAATACCATAATCCCTGAAGTCTGTTATATTATTGTCATAAACGCCGCATGCACTACCAGCTTGGATTGCTCTTGGAACATTGTCTATTCTATTGTTTGACACGTTTCCGCCACTACCGCTTACTTGTATTCCTCTTGCAGTTGCGTATGTTGAATAGTTCTCAACAATGTTTTCATGTATTTTGACTCCGTCACCACCAGCACTTATGCCTGCAGCACCAAAATCAGATACAATGTTGTCATAAATATCCGCATTGTCATCTGCATAGATCCCCCTTGGAAAATCTTCCACAATATTTTCGTACACTGTTGAATTTGACCCACTGCGTATTCCTGAAGGAGTCAGTGTAGAAGAATTGATGCAATCTGAAAGATTATTGTGGTGTATATGGGCTTTGCTTTGGGTCCCCACACCAGGTACAACTTGTATTCCATACTCCCCAATGTTATAAAGATAATTATTATCTATTGTAACATTAGTACTAATCCATAAATATACCGCATGATCTGTTCCTGGACCATCTATATCATATATGGTGTTAGAAGAAAAGGTATGATTTGTTCCTCTGTCTGTACTAATTGCAGTATGTACATCGTGTATAATATTGTTTGAAACATTTGCATAGTCCGCAATGAACACTTTAACAGCAGTATAATCAGTATTATAGATTTCATTATCATAGATTTTCGCATAATCCGCATTTCCACCTATGTGAATTGTATAATTGTCATCAGGACCATCCATTTTGAAATTGCTTATGTTTACCCATTGAGTGCTGTTCTGGATGTCTATCTGGAAATCGCTATCATCAGCGGCATTCCACGGAACTCCGCTTTCATTTCCCTCAATTACTACTTCGACATCCACATTCACATTTTCACTGTAAGGAACAGTTGAATTACATACTACAATAACATCCCCGTCATTTGCAACTGCAAGAGCATCCGTAATTGTCGAGAAATTCAATGCATGACCTGACCAGCAAACACTTGTAGGACTATTGTTTACATAAATGTCTCCTGCCTGGTTGTGTGCATAGGCAACCTCATCCCCAAACTGGAATTTAAGGTGGTGTTTTCCGTTTGTAAGAACCTTTGAAATCTCATAGCCTGTTTTATCGCAGGAGTAGTTTCCTATAACCACTGAGTTGTTCTCCCAGGTGTATGAAAGAATATCATCTCCACACTTAATTTCCAAAAACTTCAGATCATTGTCCTCATTGGCATTGCTCCAGGTTGTTCCACCCACTGCGCTTATTATAAGATCTGCCATTCCTGTTGTCTCAAACCTTACAGTCCAGTTTCCCCCTACTGAAGGGAATGACTGGACATTCAACACAGTAATTGAAACCTCAACTTCAAAGCTCTGGTTGCTCAGATGTGGTGTTATCCACTGCGCCCTGTCATACAATCCATTGCCATTTGTATCAACAAGGGAAAAATTGACTGTTTCATTGTCAGTAACATCCAGTTTTGTTCCATTCAGGATCCAATGCAATTTTCCCTTTGCCCCCTTCATCTCAGGGATGCTCGTATATGTGAGAACATTTGTGTAGTGATAATCAGAAGAAACGGTCACATTCTTCAGGAACCTATCATTGAGTCTTGCCTGCTTCCCTTCTATCAATTCAGGAGCAGGAGTTTCATATATTATCTCATAGACATAATTATCAACAGAAACATTCGATTCCCGTAGTGATTCAACAACCGTCTCATTCAATGTTACATTCCCTGCTGTCCTGTTCAGGCTCAGTCTCTCAAATGCCCTGCTGCGGTTTTGAGAAGGAGTATCATTGACTATCTGGACCTGGTAGTTAAGGGCTCCCGAAGGAACGTATTTTCTGAAATTGGATGTCTCCTCATCAAGAACTATTATTTTCTTCCATTTTACTGGCTTTCCTATCTCGGCCATTTCCTGCACTAATGACTTGTAGGATTCGTTGGTTATGGTGATGTTGGCGGTTATGTTTCCAATAGATAGGTTCAGGGTTATGTTCTCATCAGTGAAATTGGCCGTGTTGTTTATTGTTGTATTTATAGTCTGGTTGAGTGCAACAACAATTTCAGGATAAATGGTTGTCTGGTTTTCAGTAGTTTCATTTTCGACAGCGTCATTCTGTTCAGTATCGTTTTCATCGGAAACAAGATCTTCTATATCAAGATAAACATAATCATCTTCAGAAGTGGAATTCTCATACGTCTGGTTTTCTTCAGTTTCATTTTCTATAGAAGTATTGCTCTCGGGAAATACAGGTGTTTCAACATAATTGGTGTCATTCTCAAAACTTACATTGGTATCACTGAAGTTCTGCGATGCGGGAAGCGCAACGTTTGCGAATGAAAGCAATACTAGTATTACCAATAAGTACTGAACCTTCTGCATGACTAAACAACACCACCTTTCTGCTTCGTACTACTCCAGTATGCTTTAAAAAGCTTTTCCATGTTTTCGACGGACACAACCATACTCTTTTTTTAACGATGCTGTCTATATTCTCACATGAAATTAACAATAATAGGTGCGGGAATCTCATCCGATATAACAATTTCAGCTCTTGAAAGCATCAAAAATGCTGATGAAGTTTATGTTGAAAGATACACAGGAGTTTTAAGTGATGAAAAGCTGAAAGAAATGGGGAGTTTAACGGGAAAAGAAATCAGAAATCTAGAAAGGAAGGATGTTGAAAGCGATTTTCTCATTAAAAGAGCAATGGAAAAGGAAGTTGTTTTGATATCCTCGGGAGACCCTTTGACTGCAACAACCCACATTGTACTACTTATTGATGCAAAAGAAAAAGGTGTTGAAACCAGAGTAATACATAATTCATCAATTTATACTGCAGCTGCAGGAAAAACAGGTTTGCAGATATACAGATTTGGAAAAACCGCAACAATTCCAAATCCAAGGCCGAACTACAAACCCAGTTCATGGTTTGACATAATAAAACATAATCTTGAAAATAACGCGCACACATTAGTTTTATTGGACACCGAACCTGAACCCATGGATGCAAAAAAGGCAATTGAAATGATTGAAGAAATGGATGTTGAAAAATCAGTTGAAAAAATGATTGTCCTTTCAAAAATAGGCTGGAAGGATGAAAAAATAAATTTGGGTTCATTGAAAGAGCTTAAAGAAAAGAATCTTGGAAAACCTCCTTTCTGTTTGATAATACCTGCAGAATTGCATGTTGTTGAAAAAGAATATCTTGAAAAATTAGAGTAAATCTTCTTGTTTCAGTTCGATTCTTTCACTGCTCAGCCATGACCACCATGGTTCCTTTACCTGCTTTACTTCTCCGTCATAGCCGTCAATTTCAATGTAAATATCTTTTGTGATTGGGATAAAACCAAGAATCTTGTATTCTTTATCCACGTCAAACTCATAAACCGGTTTCTCATCTTTGAATATTAATCTGAAATCCTTTATCTCTCCTTTTGTTTTTTCCTTGACAAAATCATAAACTGATTCAGGATGCTCTTTCACCTGAAAACCGCCGACATAGATATTTTTCTGTTTTATTTCAAGGTCTGACAGGACTTTCAATTCCACATTTCTGTCTTCTAATTCAAGATAATTATCCTTTTTTTCAATTGAAATATCCCTAATGCCTGTCCCTGATTTTAACTGCGAAAGAACTTTGATATTCCCGGATTCAATGAAAGAATTGTTTACCTTTATTCTTTTCCCTGCAGCAGGAAATGAAATTTCATAGGAATTTTTCAATTCAATCAAAAAAACAGATTCCCCTATTATATTATATAGGTAATAATTGCCTTCAACATCAAGAGATATTTCAGAATCTGAATTTTCAATAAAAACTTCAGGAAGCACTTCAAGCCCGTAATCCATTCCATCAAGATAGATTTTTTTTCTTTTTACTGAAATACCCTTTTTTGAAAAAACAGAAACTGAATTTCTGATTTCAACTCCATCACCGGACTGCCTTATCTCAAAATCATTTCCATTGGCTTCAAATTTAACAAATTCAAGCTGTTCTTTTGTGAATGTAAAATTATCAATAGAGATTTCTCCTGATAAAGGAACTGAAGCTTCATTGGCCATCCCCAGTTCAAAGCCCTTATTCTCTATGTGATTCAGGATAAGTTCGTATTTCTCCTCTTCTGTTGGAGGCCTTATTATGAATGTCGGCTCTGATTCATTGACAGAAAAAACAATGGAAAAAAGAAATAAAAAAATTAAAAAGAGAGAAAAAATTTTCATCAGTTCACTTCTTTTTTCTCATAAACAAAAAGTACGCTGCTACTATCACTATTATAATAAGCAGTATAACTGCAAATATAATTGTCATATCCATTTCGAGCTCTGCCTTTTCTTCAAGAATATTAACATTTTTCTCGGATGTTTTTTCCATGAAGGCTTCCCTTGAACCGTAGTGAATCTTTGCAGTCATGTTCATTCCAGTGTAACCCTCAACTCCCGATACTACGGGCGCAAGCTGGGCAGTGTATGCGCTTCCAGGATCCACTGTATAAACTTTCTCACCTTCAACCTTTGTAGGAAGTTCCTCAGGAAGTATATATGTTGCTTCAACTTTGAAATAAGCAGGAACTTCTCCCGTATTTGCCACCTTAAGGCTGAGTGTGTTTGTTTCAGTATCGAACTCGGCAGTTGAAACTTCAAGCTGGGAATTGTCTTCATAATCAACCCTTGCAATTGTGAATTCACCGAGTAATCCTTTTTCTATTGCTGATTTTGTTGAACTGTAATGAACTGTAATGTTTGTAGTAAGAGTACCTTCTTCAACATCAGCTATGTCATACCTCATTCCGATTTCTTCACCTTCTCCTACTTCAAAATATTCATCTTCACCATATGATTGAAGATAACCCCCATCAAGGTAAATATTTCCTGTGAATTTTGAGTATGCAAGCACTTCTCCCGTGTTCTCAAGGACTACTTCAAGCTGTTCCGTGTTTTTATTGAATGTTATATCCTTTATCTGCATCTTCAATTCAGAAGCCGGAAGCTCATAGATGTCCAAAGGTGTTTTTTGTCCTCCGTTTCCTGCAGGAACCAGTTTTGCGAATTTGACCAGCACTGAGAAATCCTTTTCAGTGCTTTCTTCTGTTCTCCTTTTCAAATCGTAGACTGGATTGGTATAGTCACTTCCAATCAAGACGCCTACGCTAACTTCACCGCTGTTTACTTTGTTCCTTACAAAATTGAAAGTCGAATCAGGAATTGTATAGGATACTAGAACTACAGGGAATGAACCATCTATGATTGATACTTCCAAAATATTTCCATCTGTGAATAAAACCTGCCTGTTTGCTCCAAGCGCGTAGTATTTTTCAAGAAGTGCAATATTGTCTTCATACTTGTCTCCGACATGAATTGTTTCGTAATTCACCCCTGCACTGTTTACTGCTTCTTTAACTTCATCATCAAGATTTCCAAAAAGCAAAAGTGAGGAAACAGTGTGTGTTTCAAGGAAATTTTTCAAGGACTCTGAGTTTTCTGAATCTGCAAACAGTATGAATGAGTTTGTTCTTTTTGCATAAGGAAGCAGTGAAACAACATTGTGGCTGTAGGAAGGGTCGGTTACAATAAAATTTTCTGCTCCTGATTTCCCGGCAAGCTCAATGTTTGTTTCGTAAACATCTGCTGACTGGAAAGTTTCATATTCAATATCATTTGCATTAAGTGAAGATTCAAGACCGACATAAACGGGTTTTTCTTCAGACTTTACAAGAAAAACTGAATCGTTTGACAGACCTGAGATTATTGCAGACGGCGGCTGGTCAGGATAAACCAGCTCAACAGCTTCTCCTTTAACATAAGAATAACATATTGCAGAAACAACATCTTCATAATCCAAGGAATTCGCTACTACTGTTGCATTGACTAAACTTATTAATCCAAGTAAAAACACCAAAGCATATCTATTCATACTAACCTCCCCACAATTAGAGAGGATTCTGTAAAAACATTTATAAAGCTTATCTCCGTAACGGATTCAGAAAAATTTGAGGTGAGGCAAAAAATGAATAAACTAACTTTAGGTCTTTTGGCTTTGTTGCTATGCTTCGGAGTAGTAATGGCAGATCCGATAGAAGCAGACACAACAAAAGGAGATACAGATAAGTACGACTTTACCTCTGGTGACAATTTTACCACAGAAGGTGGTAATGTTACAGAGGCAAATGCAACATTGAACGTGTCCACAGAAAAATGGTCAGGTCTTTATGGTGACGTAGATGATGGCAGCATCTTGCTTGCTGACAACAGCAACAACATCTTTTACGAATGGACCTGGACTCCAGCTTCGGGTGGTAAGATCTGTGCAGTAGCAGGCTCAGTCTCAGACTGGAGCACAATAAGCGCTGCAGCAGCAACTGCAATTAACACCGTTTGGGGTTTCGCTGCAGGCGATGAGGATGACGCAGTCGACACATTCGACCAGACTGACGCATTCACATTTGCAGGAACAACCGTTTCTGCTACAGCAGCAGCAGACACAGGTCCGAACGTTGTAGCTGATGCATTCAGAACATACCTTCTGAACATCTCAGGTGCAGCACCAAATGCTGGTGATAAAACAGACCTTGCATTCTGTGCAAACCTATCCGCTGGTGGAACAAACTTCATGAATGGTTCATCTGATTATGAAGTAATTGTTGCAACCAACGAAACAATAGGTCAGACAGAGGACTACTATCTGTACTTGGAGCTTGACTAAAATCAAGCACCTTTTTTTCTTTTTTTATTTTTGTTTAAAATCAGCTTTTGCTCCTTCTTTTACATTATTCCTATTGCTAAATCCCTTATTAACCTCGAGAACATATTTTGCCTTTCTTTTGGGTTTGTAGGATCTAAAAGAAAAAGGCTCCATTCGGATTATATCAACAACTTGAAAATCCTCTGAGATGAATATTGCCTCTAAAGGAATCTTAGTAAAAAGCATCCAGAAAGAGTGGTAATCCTCTTTATCAAAAACAAAAAGCATTCCCCGGTTCTCATCTAGTTTATCCCTGAACATCAAACCAAGGAATTTTTTAAAAGGACTTTCAGCAACCTCTGCATCCACCTTTGAATTTCCTACGAAAACTCTCATATGTTCTCAAATCTGTCTTTGAGTTTTTCAAGGACTTTCGGTAATGTGGTATACTCCATATCTGCTGCAGGAAGCCTGTGCGGCTCGAAAGGACCGTGTCTTCTCATGTAATTGGCAACAGCTTCTGCCTCTTTCCTTGTTCTGTCAAATGCTTTGTCTTTGAACAAATCGACAGGGCCGACAAGTTTTCCGTTTGCAACCTGGAAACCAAGGGCAACAACTCTGGGAGGACCGTCAAATCTTGTAGGTGTTGCATCCTCCATTGAAACAGGCATCATAGGACCGCAGTGGGAGCCTCTCATCCATCCTGAAACAAGATGGGGAAACGTAAATGGTTCAATAACTTCACCCAAAGCAGGAGCTCCTGACTGTGCTCTTACTATTGCAACAGGGTCGTCCTTTCCTACATACTCCCCTGCAATAAGATTGACTTTGTCGGTACTGACTGCAGCTACAGGTTCATCCTGAGGCACTTTGTTTCCTTCTTTTGGAAATACTCTTTTAATTATGTATTTTGTCTTGTTTCCTATTATTGCAAGAAGGTCATACAGCTCTTCAGGACATGACATTGTTATTTTCTTGTTTTCATAAACATCCCAAACCTCAAACTTGAAGCCGTTGTGCATGCTCGGGTCAATAACAAGGCCTGCTGTTGAAAAAGGATCCCCGAACATCCTGAAAACAGGGAGATTGAATGCTCCCGGGTCTGTCTTATCCATCAAAAATGTAACAATAGGCTCTGATTTTCTCTCTTTAAAATCTATTTCTGCAACTCCCGGGCCCATTCCCTTTACATTTCCTGAGAATGCATCAGAAAGCAAATCCTGTCCTGCACCATATAGTTTCAGCTTTTTTGCTATCTCAGTACACTCAAGAAAAGTATTCCATGCAAGCTCATGGACTTCCTTATTGTCGACTCCTTTATCATGAGCCATTATAAGATCAAGATCATCTCCGCAATGCCCTACAAAGAAATCACTGATTATCTTCCCTTTTGCATCTTTAAGCATTTCATTTGCCTTTTTTACCAAATCAGGATGCATTCCTGAATGTCCCGGGTATCCACCCACATCTGCTTTGATTATACTGACAGTTGTCATAAAATTCGACCTCCGATTTAATAATAAACACAATAATATAAAAGGGTTAAGATTGGACTGCGACTACTTCTTCTGCAGTCTTTTCAATCTTCTCTGCGGCAGAGGGCTTTTTCCCTATTGTAAGAACCTGCTCTCCCCTGCTTCCGTCCCTGTAAATCGTTATTCCCTTACATCCCAGCTTCCATGCAAGAAGATATGCATTCTCAACATCCTCAACTGTTGCCGTATTCGGAAGATTTACTGTCTTGCTTACTGCAAGGTCTGTGTGCTTCTGGAATGCCGCCTGCATCCTGACATGCTCCTCAGGAAGAGTGTCGTATGAAATCACGAACACATTCTTCACATCATCAGGAATTTCGTCCATCTCCTGTATTGTACCGTTGTCTATTACCTTCTGCATAAGATCTGTTGAATACAAACCCCTTACTTTCAGTATTTTTTCAAATACTTCGTTGCTGTAGTATAATTTTGTCCCGTCCATGACTGTTTTCATGAAAGCAAGTGCAAACAACGGCTCGATTCCGCTTGATGTGTGTGCAATCATGGATATCGTTCCTGTGGGCGCTATTGAAGTAACTGTTGCATTCCTCATAGCATCATATTTTGAAGTCCATGCGCTTTCCTTGAAGCCGGGGAATGAACCTCTTGCCCTCCCCATTTCATGGCTCATCTTTCTTGCCTCATCGGTAACAAATTTCATCACTTCTTCAGCTATCTTATATGCTTCGTCAGAACCGTATCTCACGCCCATCTTTGTAAGCATGTCAGCAAATCCCATTATCCCCAATCCAATTCTCCTGTGATACATCGTCTGCTCTTTTATCTGGGGAATCGGATACTTATTCAATTCAATAACATTGTCAAGGAACTGTGTTGCAAGCCTAACAACATACCTTAATCTTGCCCAGTTTACCTTATCTTTCCAGTTTGTCTTGCTCCAGTCCAAATCAACAAACTTTGAAAGGTTGATACTTCCTAAATTGCAGGATTCGTAATAAGGCATAGGGACTTCACCACAAGGATTGGTGGCTTCTATGGGATATTTCGGAGTAGGATTTGTCCTGTTTGCCGCATCCATAAATAATATCCCGGGCTCTGCGGATTTCCATGCACTGTACGCTATCAATTTGAAGATGCTTCTTGCATTAACAGTCCTTATCGGTTCCTTTGTCCTTGGACTTACAAGGTCATAATCAGTATTGTCTTCAACCGCCTTCATGAATTTATCATCCACTGCTACGCTCACGTTAAAATTTTCAAGTACTCCTGGAGTCTGCTTTGCAGTGACAAATTCTTCTACATCCGGGTGCCATACATGCAGTACACCCATGTTTGCCCCTCTTCTTTTTCCTCCCTGCTTTATTACATTTGTTGCATTGTCAAAAGCACTCATGAAAGAAAGAGGTCCTGAAGCTACCCCCGCTGTGCTTTTTACATAATCCCCTTTCGACCTTATGTGGGAGAAACAGAATCCTGTCCCCCCTCCTGTCTTGTGAATTACTGCTGCATATTTGACTGCATCGAATATCGCTTCTATATCATCAGGAACAGGAAGTACAAAACATGCTGAAAGCTGGCCTAAACCTGTTCCGGCATTCATTAGTGTAGGTGAATTTGGAAGGAATTCAAAATTTGTCATTATCTCAAAGAATGCGTCCTCATAGAATCTTTCCGTCTCTTCATCAGCGCCCCATTTCTTTTCGGCAGATGCAATAAAATGTGCGACCCTTCTGAAAAGCTGGCTCGGGGATTCTATCACTTTCCCTTTTTCATCCTTCAGTAAATATCTTCTTTCAAGGACCTGTATTGAATTTATTGGAAGCTTAAGGTCATCTTTTACACCGAGTATTCTCTTCATCTCTCTTTCTACGCTTTTTCTGTGCCTGTAAAGGATATATGCTTTGGCTGTTGTTGCATGCCCCGATTCAATCAATGCCTTTTCAGCAAGGTCCTGTATGTCTTCAACAGAAGGCACATCCTCAGGCCCGAAAGTCTTTTCTATGTATTCCAATACCTTGTCAGCTACTTTTTCAGCTTCAGCTTTATCCTTTCCCCCAACTGCAACCGCAGCTTTGAAAATTGCATTTGTTATTTTCTCCTTATCGAAGTCGACAACACTCCCGTCTCTTTTGCGTATTTTTTTAACCATCCAGTCACCTTGAAAATTCGTAAGCATAAGTTCTTCATCATAACTAATTAAAAAAGAAACTTTTTACGTCGTAAGATAAAAAATATAAAAAAACATTCTCAGCGACTTTTTCATACTTCCACTATTTCTTCTTTTTCTTAACAGTGGTTTTTTTTGGTCATCTTTCACGGCCTATCAAACCGCCTATTGATCCTAATACGAAATTCATGACCAATCCTGCTGCGAGTGAAAAGAAATAGGTAATTACCATTATGATGAATGACAGTCCTCCATAAGCAAGGGCAAATGAACCACCCTCATCAAGCTGGCTGAGTGAACTGAAAGTTGCGCTCTGTATCAAGGCAGAACTGAAAGAGCTTATTATTGTCATTATTGTGAATGTAATGGCAAAAACAATTGCACCTGCCGCCCCCGATTCAAGGATATCCAGGGAATACTCCTTTGCACCCCTGTATCCGGCATATCCGTACAAAAGTGCGTTAATGAGAAAGGATGCCCCCAAAAACACAATCAGCAATACGGATAGAAGGGATTCAGATAAAAAAGAGGCTGCAAAAAATATCAGCATTACTAAAATATTGAATCCTGTTACCCAGATTATAGGCATTTTTGACGCCTCCCATATCTTATCCACTTTCATTTTTCACACCTATGAAGAATAAACAAAAACAAGCTTGTTGTTTTCCATCTTGTCCAATCTGCAGAATCCGAATCTCTCAAACTGGATAACTTCCCCTTCCCCCAGTCTCTTGCAGTCGTTCTCCGAGTATCCTTTGACAATTTTCATTGAATTCTCATTGTATTTGTCATCCTTGAATAGATCATCAGGCACAAGAATCTCTGTTTCGACATACTCCTCGCTCACCCACTGGACTTTCTTGGGGAGTATCTCATTTCCAGCATATTCACCTATCAGTTCATTTCCCTTTTCCCAGAGTTTGACATCATACAAATCCTTTAATCTGAAGGAATCGCCGACACTTATGTCATCCGCATCTTTTTTGCTTATGTAAACCTTGTTTTTTACAGCAGTTTCATGATAACCCATGCCTTTCTTTGGGTGAAGCCTCAGCCTGACAAGCTGGGGGAGGGCATTTTTTATATTCAATGAAACAGGGTCTGATACAAAGAAATATCTTTTTGATATCGGGTCCAGGAGTTTCCTGTTTTCTGACAATAGGGCATCCCATGTAGGTTCACTTTCAACCTTGGAAAGACCGAATGAAAGAACAAAATCCTTTATTGCATCCGGAAGTATTCCCCTCTTTTTCAATCCCTCAAGAGTCGGAAGTCTTGGGTCATCCCACCCCCAGACCTTTTTTGTTTTAACCAGAGGAAGAAGCAGCCTTTTGCTTACAGGGGCATTCTTTATTGCCAGCCTTGAGAAGCTTATCATTTTGGGTTTCTTCAATTTCAACGCATCAAACAATGCATAGTACAATTCATCCCTCAATTCATACTCTTTGCTCCTCATGGGATGGGTTATTCCCTCTAAATGGTCCATCGCCACAACAGCCAGATCATAGCTCGGCCATACTTTGTATTTTTCATCCTGCCTGAAATGTTTTTTCAGTATCAATCTTGCAAGAGAAGGATCCCTCATTACAGTATTCAATGACTTTAAATTTCCTTTGAAAAGAAGGACGGCTTCACCTTCCTTGTATTCCCCTTTGTGCATTCCCTTCCATCTTTTCATGTTTTCCTTTTTTTCATTTTTCCTGCATGGACAGGGCTTGCTTTCGGTTCTCATTTTGCTTATGTCATCCTTGGGGCATGTGCAGACATATGCTTTATCGTCACCTATCAGCTTTTCAGCATATTTGTATATTTTTTTCATGTTGTCCGAGGTGTATGTTTCCTCTTCCCATTTTATCCCAAGCCATCTCAATCCTGATTTTATTGCATTGACGTATTCTTCGCTTTCTTTTTCAGGGTTGGTGTCATCAAATCTTAAAATCATCTTTCCCTTGTACTTTCTTGCTATTTCATAATCAAGAAAAGCGGCCTTTGCATGGCCTATGTGTGGGTATCCTGAGGGTTCAGGTGGGAATCTTGTAACTACCTTCCCCTCAACAGCATCAGGAACTTCAAGCTCTTTTTCCTCCTCCTTCTTTTCAACGAATTCATATTTTTTCATTTCCTTTTCTATTGCTTCAGGAGAGAGGGTGCTGACTTCTTCTATAATTAGATTAATCTGCTTCATTGTGTCTTTCATGTTCTTTTTGGCACCAGGAAATTCTGCAATTACTTTCCCGACTACTGCTCCGGGATTTGCTTTACCGTAATCATGGGCATTTTTAAGCACAAATTTTCTGATGACCTCTTCCAACTTAACCATAGAAAAACCATTCCCAGATAATATTTATAAAATAGTATAAAAGGAAAAAATGGGGCCACTGAGATTCATTCCACTTCTTTCTTGGTGCAGTTTCTTTGGCAACCCGAAAGAAGGTGCTTGAACTCAGGTCACGAACTCCCGAAGCTCGCAGCATACCAGGTTGGCCCATGGCCCCATGAGCGTAGCGAATGGGGACAGCATTGAACTTTCTTCAATACAACGGCCCCATGAATATAGGAGCACGCACAAATTTTAAATTAATGCAGTTTCAATTTTTCAGACAGCTCATCTTTTGAACCTTCAACTAGCTCAAGATAATACCAAATCGTATCTTCACCAGTTACTCTTGCTTTTTCCAGTCTTTTAAGAAATTTAAATCCTGATTTTTCAAATAAATTTATTGAAGGGATGTTTGTTTCCCACGTCCTTCCCACAACCAACTTTGTTCCAGTGTTTTTGAATTCCTCAATCAGTCTTTCAATCAATCTTCCGGCTATTCCCTGCCTTTTGTATTCTTCTTTAACAGCAATATCACGGTACCTGCCAACCCCAGGAACGCCATTCCAATTAAAGACCCCCGTGATTATTCCAACAGTTTCTTCGGAATCAGCAACAGCTACAAAACATATTATTTTTTTTGCAAGGATATCTTTCCAAAGGCCTTCAAAATCATAAGTTTTCTGATTTTTACGGCAGGCGCTTTCTCTCCAAAATCTTTTAATAAAAGTTTTGCACTTTCTTTGTATTTTATATCGTGCAAGTACTTTATTGAGATTTCCATCCTTCCACCATTAAGCAATAGTTTATTCTTGTAATAAATATTAAAAAAAGAATAGGAGTTTCCTCCTATTTTTTGCGTTTGCATCCTGATTTCTTTTTTGCTGTCTTTTTCTTAGTTGTTTTTTTCTTGGCTGCTTTTTTCTTTTTCGGCATGAAATTCACCGCTTTATTCATCAGGATAAGATTTATATTCCTTTATCACATAAAATTAATTAGTGTCTTGAAGATGATTTTCATGAAAGTTAAAAGGGCAGAGCCAGAGCAAAAAAGAACCCGTGCTGAAACCAAACACAGAAGGAGATTTGACTGGGTTAGAGCAACAACTCCATTAGGAGTAATTGAAGGAAAACTGTTGCACGGTTCTGCCAGGGGGGATCTGAGCATCGTTGAAGAAGCACTCTCGAAAGGTGCTGATGTCAATGTTGTCGGAATTCTTGGAAAAACCGCTCTTGAAACTGCAAGAAAACGCGGGCACACTCACATTGTCGAATTTTTGAAAAAGAATGGTGCGATTGATAGAACTAAAGAAGAGTAGCAAGAAGATAGGCAATAAGTCCTATGAAAAGGCAGAGCAGACTTATGTTCCTTGCTTTCCTGAATTTTTTGGTTTTGTTAATTTCCCAAATTATGAATATTATCCCAATATCTGCTATGCAGATAAGCGCAACGGGAAGAATCTCCATCTTCAATCCGAAAATGAATGGGAGAACTGTCAACGGAACAAAAATTATGTAAAGCAAAGATGCAATTAAAAGGGAATTTTTTGCCCCTATTGTTATGGGGAGGGTCTTTGATTTCCTTGCTTTTTTATCCCCTTTCATATCTTCTACTGATTTTATTATTTCTCTTGCAAGGCCTGCGATGAAACCCAATGCAGAGAGTATCAACACTGTCATGTTCAATTCTTCAGAAATAACATAATTACCGAAGATGAATGGGATTGCCATTGTCAATCCGATGTAAACATTTCCTGCAAGTGGCAAATCCTTCAATCTGTAATTATATGCAATTGCAAGAAGATTGAACACCAAAGCAATTGCAAATGCATAAATGTTAATGAAGAATGCAAAGATTGTTGAAATGATCAAGCAGGCCCATGAAAAATTGTATGCAAATTTCGGTTTTATTGTTCCTTTGACCAATGGACGATCTTTCTTTTTATTCAATTTGTCTGTTTTCCTGTCTAAGTAATCATTCAATGAAAAAGAACCCATTTCACTGAATATAGGTACTAATAATGAGAGCATTATTGGAATAGTTAGAGCGGGTGCTGAACCGAGAGTTATGACTTCGGCTATCAAGACGGCTATGGCCAGCATTACCGCATGCTCGAATCTTGTGAGTTTCACCATCTCTCCCAAAAATCCCATGATAAAACATCTAAAAGTTAGATTAAAAACCTTACCTTCTGAAAGACATTTTATGGCAGAGAAGTATAAGGTAAAAATAATCTCAACAGAAGAAAGAAACAAAATGATGTTCAATGTTTACAGTGAGGAATTGTACCAATTGAAAGCAAACATACACGGTGCATGCATCAAATTCTTCACAGACAATCCTGAATTCAAGAATATGTGGGAGGAAAACTTCAAGCCCATGTCTGAGGACATAAGGCCTCACGGAAGGGTTTTCTGCCTTAAAGACAAAAGCAAAAAACTGAAAGTTTATTACGACCCTCTTTCAAAAACGGCAATAATAAAGAACTGCAACTACTACGGGTGGGTGAAAAGCATCGCCCTTGGAGTGGTTGCTGATTTCTTTGAGGATTTCCTTTCAGAGCACAGAAGGTATTCGATACACGGTTCTTTTGTGGACCATGGAGGAAGGGGTCTTGCCATAGTGGGTCCGAGCAAGAGCGGAAAAACAACTCTGACTTATGGATTGCTGCTTGACAGAGGTTACAGCTTTCTTACAGACGACTGGTTTTTTGTAAGATTCAATGATAGAAATGTAAGGGTTTACTCTTCCGAGAAAAATTCATACATAAGAGATGACCTTGCAGAGAACTGGCCTAAATTCAAGAACAAACTGATGAATCTGAAGAAGGATGCAAAGGGAAGGAGCATTGTGGATGTAACCAGGGTATTCGGCTCAGGAAGGGTTAGACAGGAGTCGGTAATGAAAATGGTTGTCATTTTAAAGAGGGAAAAGGGAAAACAAGTGTGGAAAAAATTAAATGTGAAAGAAGCACTTCAATTCATGAAGAAAAATGATTTCTGCAACCCCCATCAATTGGTGAGAAACAAGAGAAAGATGAAAGAAAGAACAGAATTTTTCAAGGAATTGTTTTCAAAGGTTCCTGTCTATTTATTGAATACGATTGAAACACCGAAAGAATCTTTGGAAAGAATAAAAAGACTGTCTGATAGACTATAAGTGATTGAAATGAGATTTCCTTATGTAAAAGCTCCGTATTCTTTTATGGGATACAAAAGAGATTTTAAAGAAAGCGATGTTGTGGTTGTGCCGGTTCCTTATGACAGCACTACTTCCTATGGAGGAGGTGCAAGAAACGGACCTCATGCAATAATAACAGCAAGCAGGCAGGTTGAGACATATGACTTGGAACTGAAGAGGGAGCTCGCAGAGGAAATCAATATACACACAATGGAAGAGATAGAGCCCGACACTGATTCTCCTGAAGGCACTGTAAAAAGAGTTGAAGAAGCAGTCGATGAAATAATAGAAAATAAAAAATTCCCTGTTGTTTTGGGCGGGGAGCACAGCATCAGTCTTGGTCCTGTTGTTTCATTGAAAAAGAAATACAAGAAACTGTCAGCCCTTCAGATTGATGCCCATGGGGATTTGAGAGATTCTTATGAAAACAGCAAATACAATCATGCATGTGTTATGAGAAGGATTAGGGAGAATGTAGAAAAATGCGTGCAGGTGGGGATAAGGGCTGTTTCAAAGGATGATGTTGAATTCATCAAAAAAGAGAAGATTGAAGATCACATTTATTATGGAAGGGATTTTGACATTAACAAAATAGTGAAACAATTGGGTAATGAAGTTTATGTTTCGATTGATTTGGATGGACTCGACCCAAGTGAAGTTCCTGCTGTAGGAACACCTGAACCTGGAGGGTTGAGGTGGGATGAAACACTGAAATTATTAAGAAAAGTTTCTGAAAAGAAAAAAATAGTAGGTTTTGATGTCATGGAACTTGCACCGATTCCCGGAAATATCGTAAGCGATTTCTTTGCAGCAAAACTGACATACAAAATGCTCAATTATTCTATGCCCAAATGAGCCTTGAAATAATCTATTGTCTTTTCCTGGAAATCCTTGTTTGATGAATAGCCCAGCTCATTGCTTATCTGGAGAAGATATGGGTGGGGTGCAAAATGAGGGACTGTGACTGCATATCCTTCCATATCCATTGAAGCTGCTTTTGCCCTTGCCCCTCCGTATTTTCCATACACTTTTTTGAATTGCTGTGATGAAAGGACTCTTTCTTTAGTAACGATTCTCTTTATCACATTCTTGCTCACAAAATTGAATTTGATTTTCTTTTTCTCCTTTTCCTTTGTTGCGAGATTAAGTGCTGGTTTTTCAACATCTGCAGATATTTTCAGTATTCCATTATCATAACTGTAAGCGTATTCATCCTTTTCAAAATGTGCAAGAAGGAATGATGTAAAAAATTCTTTTGTCTTTGATGTGTTCACAGTTTTTGAGAAAACGACCAGCCTTTCATCAGAGAAAAACACGGAGCGCATTGAACCGTGGGCAAAAGATACTCCTGACCTTTCCCCCCCTACAAAAAGATTCTGGTAGTAATGGTTGGGAACTGAAAATGCAGTCCTTGCATCAAACATGGGATAAACAAGCTTTATCGGATAATTCATTGTCGTGAAAAGCATCCTGTTCAGGATTGTCAGATTTTCAGCTACCTCTCTTGAATTTTTTATTCTCTGCTGGTCTTCCTCCAGCATCCCTTCCAGAAGACTGGCATATTTGGAATTTCCCCTCACTTTAGAGCAAAGGTCGCACATCTACTCTGCCTTGATTTCCTTTATTTCAGGTATGAATACCTTAATCATTGAAACAAGCATGTTTTTCTTCTGCTCATAGTCCTTGTCTTTCTTTATTTTAAGGGTTAGATTTTCATTCTTAAGTTCAAAATCAGCATCAAAACCCATCCTGTCAATAACCGAGGATACTTTATCCTTCAATTCTGTTAAAACATCAACAAGCTTTATCTTGTATCTTACCTTTTTTCCTGCAAGAGGATGGTTGAAATCCACCATGACCCTTCCGCTTGTTATTGATTTTATTATTCCCATTAACCTTCCAAATGAGGTATCCATCTGTATCTGCAATCCAGGCTGGGGGTCGAGATTCTGTTTCCTGAATTCAGATTCTGGAAGAACTTTTACAAGCTCTTTTTTTCTAACTCCGAATGCATCCTTCGGGTCAAGGGTTATTTCGTTTTCTTCACCCTTTTTCATCTTGAAAATTGCATCCTGAAGGCCTTGTATCATTTTATCTTTTCCAAGGACCATCACTATCGGGCCTTCCTTTCCCCTTAGTGTCTTTGCAATCTCACCTTTGGTACTGTCAAAGATTTTCCCGTCCTCGTCATAGCCCTCGTATTCAAGCTTTACAAAATCTCCTTCTTTCAACAAAAGACCACCGCACTTTTTTAAAAACATTTATTTTTCTATTGTTTTAAAGATTACTAATCAAAAGTGTTTTAAAATGCACTGAATTGAGAGGATTTTGAATGGAAAAAAACGATTTAATCAAGATACTAGTGTTGGTGGCAATAGCTGCTTTCGCAGGACAGATGATAGCTCCGGGACTTCTTGGAACAGGGACTCAGGAGCCTGAAAACCAGCAGGAAGTAAAGACGGTTTTCGGATGGTCAACATTCAACGCGACTGTTGAAAGGTATGAACCATATGTAGTACTTATGGAGTCATTTGATGAAAAAACTGAAAACAGGATAAAAGAACATCAGAATGTTGATGACATAATAACAAGGGAAGGCAGGATATACGTTTCATTGAGAACAGAAGAGGATGTTCCAGAAGCAATGGAATTCCTCGATACACTGAATCTGACACCTTATGCTGTGGTTTGGGTGTCTTTGCCGCCCACCATTGATGTAGTACTGCAGAACGGAAGCACTGAAAGGATAAACACCAATATGATAAGCATGAGGTCGCAAATAATCCTCTATCTTGACCTCGGCTCGAAAATAACCACGAGATCTTCTGTTTACGGAGAGGAAAATCAGCTTATGTCCATAGGGGAAAGCAGTTTTGTGTATGATGATGAAACACTTGAAGGGGAGATAACAATACTCGGGCTTGAGTCAAAGAGATATGTTTATCTTATTCCATGGGAAAACAGAACGATAGACCCGGCTGAATTTGAGCAGTATGGAACTGTTATGTATGACAGGGCGGACCATGTTGTTTTTGAAAAATCCTTGACAACCTCTGAGATAATGGAGAAAAACTACCTTGAGTATGTCGTTTATCTCAGTGAGGCAAGCGTCACTGTGGATGAGAATTTCGCAGATGTTGAGATAATAAAAAATGACTTTGGGGAGAATGTAGTGTTTCCTGATTCAACACTTATTGTAGTAACTGAAGACGACCTTAACCTGAGCTATGAAGGGGAGGTTGAATATACATACACAGTTGACATAAACGTTGAAGGATACGGCTCGGCAGGGAACATGACCGCATTGTTGAATAAGGAGTATCAGAAAGGCGAAACGGTTTCTGCAGAAATTCTGGCTTCTGTACTTGGAAACAATATAGTTGAGGTTCTCAGCATCGAATCTTAGCTATTTTTTTCATTCTTTCTATTCCTTTTATTTCTTCTATAAAATCAGACGCCTCTTTGGGCAGGTATTCTTTCCATTTTCCTTTCAGCATACGCTTTCTCACTTTTTTTCCCTCGTATTTTTTTCTCTGGTGGAATTTTATAATTTTTACGGGGATGCCGTAATTGCTGAAAAGTATTTTTACAAGCTCATTGTTTGAGTATATAACATCAAATTTAGGCATGTATGAGATAAGGTGGGGAACCCAGAGTGAATTATTGTTTATATCCCTTATGGGAATTATGCTTACCCTGTCAAGAACATCTTTCAGGCACCTTCTTATCATCTCAACCCTTTCCCCTGCAGTGAAGGGATTTTCATCGGAAAGTGACTGCTCTGCACTTCCCACTGCTATTACTGCCTCATCATGGTTCTTCAGGATATTCCTTATCACTGTCAGATGGCCTTTATGGAAAGGCTGGAATCTTCCTACAAAAAGAGCTCTTTTCATGCTGCCACCGATTCAAGCTTTACCCCTACAAGTTTTGATGCAGGGCCTACCCTTGTAACTCCAAGCACTGTGTCTGCAGAAGACATCATCGTATCATTGTGTGAAACCATTATGAACTGGGAATTCTTTGACATCTGGCTGACAAGTTTTGCCAGTTTTTTGCTGTTTTCCTTGTCCAATGCGGCATCAACCTCGTCAAGAATGTAAAATGGGGACGGCTTGAAGAATTGCAGTGCAAAGATGAACATCAATGCAACCAGAGTGTTTTCCCCTCCTGATAATGCATCGAGAGTATGCTCTTTTCCATGACGCTTAAGTTTTATGTAAAGACCGCTTTCAAAAGGATCGTTCGGCCTGTCCATATAAAGATAACCCTCCCCCATGTCAATGTGCTTGAACATTCCCTTGAAATTATCGCTTACTGCATTGAATGTTTCAAAGAATGCCTCTTTCTTTCTCTCGTCTATCTCAGATATCATCTGGATTATGGCTTCCCTTTCTTCAGACAGTTTCTTTATTTTAACCTGAACCTCTTCTATTTCTGCCTTTCTCTTGTCGTACATCTCTATTGCGGCCATATTGACATTCTCGCCAAGGGATGTTATTACTGACTCAGAATCCCTGATTATCTTCATCAATTCATCTTTTGGGGCATCCATTTTGTCAAAATCCTTGTAGCTTTCATATTCTGCCTTGACATCAGAGAATCTTGTTTCTGTTGTTGCCCTTTTAACCCTCAAATCATTCATCTGCTTGTTAATTCTGTCCAAATCAAGCTGCTTTTCCCCTCTTATCTTCCCGAGATGCTGCAGGTCTTCCTCGAATGATTTCATTGTTTCAAACATCTTTTCTATTTCTTTTGAGTATTTCTTTATCTTTTCCTCGTTTAATGCAAGCTCTTTTATCTCCTGCTCCATCTCCCTCTTTATTTTATTGACTTTTTCAAGAAGTGATTTTCTTTCTTTTTCCATTCCTTTTACTCTTTCCTCTTTTTCATGGATTTCCTTTTTCCTCAATTCAAGCTCTTTTGTCTTTCCTTCAAGCTGGGCCCTTAATGAGGAAACCTTTGCAACAACCTCTGTCCTTTTCTTCTGTGTTTCATCCCTGGTTTCCTTCGCTTTTTTCTCTGTTTCAGAGAATTTTTCTTTTATTGAGGCAAGCTTCTTTTCCTCTGCCCTCAATTCGCCCTCAAGCTCTTCCTTTTCCCTGTGTTTTGATTTTATCGAATCTTTCAATTCTGAAATCTCATCCTGGATTTCCTTTCTCCTGTCCTCAACTTTCTTCAGTTTCCCTCTTCTTTCATTGAATGACTGCATCTCCATCTCAAGAGATTTAATCTTCACTTCAATGTCTGATTTTTCCGACCTCTTCCTTGATTCGCTTTCCCTTATGTCCTCCAGTTCCTGGATCAATGAATCCTTTCTCTTTTTCACTGTGTCCAGTTCTGATTCAAGTTTTTTCAACTGGGATGCTGCAAGAACAGAGCTCTTTGTCTTTCCTCCAGATATTATTCCTGAACGCTCGAATATTTCACCGTCAAGGGTGACCATCCTTCTTTTTCCTATGCCTGCTTTTTTTGCCTCTGCAATATCATCAACAAGCATTGTATCCCCGAATACATATTCGACAGCCTTTTTCACTTCGGGGGTGTATTTAAGGTTTTTTGAAAGAAGACCTTTGTCTGAAGAGATGCCGGGAACCTTTATTTCCTTCAATGGAATGAATGTTGCTCTTCCTTCACCTGCTTTCTTCAATCTCTTGATTATCTCGGTTGCAGTGTGCGCATCCTCCACAACAACATAAAGAAGCCTTCCCCCTGCAGCAGCTTCAACGGCGTTTGCATGTTTTGAATCAAATGTAATGAGTTCGGCAACCGTCCCATATATTCCATCCATATTCCCCCTGTCCCTCATATCTGTTATCAGCTTCAATGCGGGGTTTGCCATTGTAGGTGAAGCCCTTACTTTCATTATTGAGTATTTTTCCCTCAATTCAAGGAGTTTTCTGTCGTTTACCGCTAATGTTGAATTCACATCCTTTATTCTCTTGAAAGAATCATCGATGTCTTTTGAGATGCTTTCGGCCTCTTTTTTAAGAGTCTCAATCTCATTCTGCACTTTTCTTACATCACCCGCCTGCTCTGCTTCTTCATCCAGAGTGCTGAGCTGTGAACTCTTCATCTCAACAATATCATTCTTTGAATCAATTTCAAGGCCCAGTCTCATCATCGATTCCCTTAGTCTATGAACATTCTCTTCTATTGAACTGACCTTGCTTTTCAGTGAATCTATCTCAATTTCTGATTTGTCAGAAGGATGTTTTGCAGCCTCCTCTTCAGCAACTTTCAATTCACTTTTCATTTTTTTTATCTCAGTTTCAAGAGATGGAAGCCCGCTCATTTCATTGTCAAGCTCTTTTCTCAACTGTGAATGATCACCCTGTAGTTTTTTTGCATAACCCTCGCTGTCTTCTGACATCTGCCTTTTTGATGCAACGGACGCTTTCAATTCTTCAATTTTTCTAACAAGGGTTGATGTTTTCTGCTTCAACTGAAGTTCCTCGCTTGTTTGTGACCTTTTCTTCTCGACTTCTGATATCTTTGAATCAAGTTCAGCCATTTCCTCCTGCATGCTCTTAAGGCCGCCTTCAAGTTTTTCCTCTGAACCTTCGATTTCCCCCATTTCCTTTTGAAGCCTTGCAACTTCAATGCTCAAAAGGGATGCCTTTGCAGTGGATAGCTTTTTCTTGCTGTCTGAATATTTTATTGCAACCTCTTTTTCCCTCCCAAGCTCTTCAAGGAAGGCAGTTCTCTCTCCTAGAATGAGGTTTGCATCCTTTATCCTTCCGTCAACAATATCTAATTCCCTGATTGCCTCTTTTTTCTTTTCCTCAAAATCAGATATCCCTGCCACACTGTCTATGATTCCCCTTCTTTCTTTTCCGCTCATCTGGATTATTCTCTGGACTTCTCCCTGTGCTATTATGTTTCTTCCGCTCTGATCAAGATTATATCTCTTAAGGGTATCCAGGATTGCTCCTCTAGTTGTCTTTCTTCCGTTTAATTTGTAAAGAATTTTTCCATCTTTCCTTATCGCCCTTTTAACTTCGTATTTCTCGTCGCCGTCAAAGAAGATGGTTACCTCTCCCGCCTGTGAACCTGAGTGTATAAGATCAATAACCCTCCTTGCTCTGAGGGATTTAAGACTCGTTTCACCCAAGGCAAACCTCACTGAATCCACTACGTTGCTCTTACCCGAACCGTTTGGGCCTGCAAGACAGATAAATGTAGGCGGAACCGGAACATCAATATTCTTGAATGATTTAAAATTACGTAATTTTAACCGGGAGATATGAAGCATGCTGGGATATCTCTCTTTAACTTAAAAAAGATTTCGCTAATCCCATTCTCCAGGCATCTCCTTTTATCATTAGGAATTTCCCTGGTTTTTAGCCCTTCGATTCTAGTCGATTTAAAGACCCCGCTATTTTAATCGCCCAAGTGTGCAATCCAATATAATTCTTCTTTAACTGTATTCTTCTTTCAAGATCTTGCTATTTGCTTAACCGAATTCTCAATTCTTCTGCTATGTTTCTAGTATTTTTTTGTTTTCATAAAAAAACACTATGCAGTAGCTGGTCTCCTAGCTACAAGACCAAGTGCATCCTTGCCAAACATTCCTAAAACAATAACACCATCTATAAATCTGTCTAGAACGCTAATTCCTGTTTCAAGAATTTCTACATAATTTTTTGCTTCTCTTTCCTCAAAAGCATTTTCAGCTCTTTCAGCCTTTTCCATATAGTCCCCTTTAGTCCTTTCAAGGAATCCCATAATTTCATCAACCGCAGAAAGATTTCCCTTTTTTCCTTCTGTTTTAGCCTCTGCTATTACTGTTTTTGCAAATTCTTCTTTTGATTCATTAGTAAGAATAAGGGCACTTGAATGAAGTGATCTTTCAACTGCAGAAATGTATTGCTTGACTTCCTTTTTTTCCTTGAAAAGGTTTAATTCAAGCTGAACTGGCCTTCTTTTAACTTTGGCAGGGCCGTTTTCCTTGAAAGTTTCCGATCTTTTTTCAATTTGTTTCATTAATATCACTTTTATGCAGTAGCGGGGGGAGTGTTTGCACCAAAGTAAGCATCAATCATTGAATCCCCTACTTCTTCGACAGTTGGATAAATATCAATAGTATTTATTGTATATTCAAGAAGTTCAATGCAGTTCTCGGCGTGTTTTGCTTTTGCTCTGTTTCCTACTTTCCTCTCACTTTCTGCTTCTCTCTGCTTCATTCCTTTCCATACGGAAAGCAGTTCCTTTGCCTCTGCAATCACTTCTTTCTTATCATGCTTCATCTCTGCCGTTTCGCATTCCTCTTTAACCAAAGCCCTAAAACCTGTGCGGGATTCAGATGTAAGAATAAACGCATGTTCACTTAAACCTGAAAGCATTCTCATAATAGAAATATCAGAAAATACACTCTTCGGTTTAGTATGGGGTGGTGAGGGAAACTTACGATTAGGTTTTATGTTTCTTCCCTCACCTTGGGAGGTTTTGTCATTTGTTACTTTTAGTGACATATTGTATATAGTGTATAAAAGTGTTTATAAATATTACTATAAGAGATAAAATGAGGTGGAAATAGGTAGAATTTATCTTCTGAGAGGGATTTTTTTCATTCTGAATTTTCCTCTTTCACCAGCAGGTATTTTTCTTATTTTGACATCCATAGAAGGAGGTGAGTGTGAAGCACGAACTCTGGATATCAACTTGTAAAGTCTGACCAACAATATCTTCAATGCCAGTTTTTTTGCAGGGTTTTTTTCTTTTTTAAGAAACTTTCTCATCCCTTCTTCCAATCTCTTAAGATCGGCTTCCATTAGGTACACATAGAACCTGTTTGTATTGAAATCAAATACAAATTCCGATAGTGAATTAGAAAGTTTAAGGTGTCTGATTCTATCAATAAAATTTTCAATGATAAGAGAGAAATCAGCTCCGTTGTTTATCAGTAAAAGTACTGCCTCTTTATTCTCATGATGGACTGCTGAAGAAAGAGCTGTGTCACCCGAAATGTTTTCAATCTCCGTATCTGCATTGTATTTCAATAATAGTCTAATCATATCTATATTGCCTTCTTGGACAGCTGAAATCAAACGGGTAGAATCCAAACCATCCACCATATCTACATCTGCACCATTTTCAAGCAGGAATTTCGCAATTTCAATATGATTTCCAATAACAGCATGATGTAATGCACTCATAATATAATAATCAGTAACAAAATTTATGTCTGCACCTCTAGAAAGTGCTTCTTTTACTCCTTCTAAGTCTCCGTTTCTTGCTGATTTTATTAATTGATTATTAGGATCCATTTCTAACCCTCTGCATTCTGAATTTTCCTCTATTTTTAGGAGGCAATTTCACAGTCTTAGCATCTAATTCAGATCCTCTGCTTGCATATAAAACAATCTTTTTGTATACCTTGGTAAATTCTATCCTAAATTTCAATTTCATTGCTGGATCTTTTTCTTGTCGGATAGTATTTTTCATTTGTTTTTTTATTTCTCCCAAGCCTCCAGATAACGGAAGCAAAATTCTAACAATTTGACTGTGGTTGTTTTCAGCAGCGAGCATTATGGCGGTCCATCCAAAATTATTTCTGGCATTAATATCCGCACCGGATTTAATCAGAACCTTAACTGCTTCTGTACGCCCTTGAGATGCAGCTTGAATCAAAGGAGTATAACCACTGAAAGAATCCCTAAAATTAACATCAGCCCCTCGTAAAAGCAAAAGTCGGATTCTGATGTCGTTTCCTCCATATGCTGCTCTAAGCAATTCTCGATTAAGGTCCCTTTCCATACTTATATTGTGTTAAAAAGGGTATTTAAATGTGTCTATAATCAGCATACCCTTGTTTTTGTGCCTTCTTTTCTTTTCAGCAGTTTTGCCCTTGATTTCTTAAGAGAAGCATATGCCTCTTCAATATCCTTGAAAAGCATCTCACACAAATCCCTGCTGAAATTTTCTTTCACAACCATCCTCATGATTGCTATCTTCTCTGCATTAGGAGGAAGAGTGTAAGCAGGAATAATCCATCCTTTTTCCCTTAATTTCTCTGAAAGGTCAAACACAGTGAAGTTCTCTCTTTTAGTCATCCTCACTGCAACTATTGGAAGCATCTGGCTTTTATTCAATAATTTGAATTTTCCTGTTTTCTCAAGGCCTTTTGCAAGATACTTTGCATTTTCTATTATATTTTTCATGATTCTTGTGTATCCGTTTCTCCCTAATCTTATGAGATTGTAGTACTGTGCAATGACAGTTGCACTTCCTCTTGAAAAGTTCAACGTATAAGTGGGCATCTCCCCTCCAAGATAATTTACCTTGAAAACAATATCACCAGGAATGACTTCCTTATCCCTGAATAAAAGCCATCCGAGACCAGGATACACCAGACCATATTTATGTCCTGAGACGTTGATTGATTTCACCTGCTCAAGCCTGAAATCCCATTTCACATTAGGATAGACAAACGGAGCAATGAAACCTCCGCTTGCACCGTCAACATGTATTGGAATGTCCCATCCTTTTTCCTTTTTTACTTTTACGAGCATGTTGTTTATCTTTTCAATCTGATCCATCTGCCCTGTAAAGGTAGTTCCCAAAATTGTTCCCACACAAATTGTGTTTTCATCTATCTGTTTTCTTACCTGCTCAGGGGTTATTGTGTACTGTCCTTCCTTCATTGGGATTATTCTTGGTTCAACATCGAAGTATCTTGCAAACTTATCCCATACTGTATGAACATCAGCGCCCATCACAATGTTTGGCTTGTCATATGGTTTCTTCTGTTTCTTTCTTTTGTTTTTCCATGTCCATTTGTGAGCAAGAAGACCAAGCATTATTGCTTCTGATGAACCTATGGTTGCTGTTCCTGCAAAAGTCTTGCTCCCAGGAGCATTGAACAGCCTTGCAAGCATGTTCACCACTCTCTGGTGTATTATCTCTGTCTGAGGATATTCATCATGATCTATGAAATTCTTGTTGATGTTTTCCATTACCAATTTATCTGCTTCAGGCTCCATCCAGGTTGTAACAAAACTCGCCAGGTTCAATGCAGGGTTTCCATCAAGATTCAGTTCATCGTGAATCAACTGGTATGCAGCATTTGAAGGCATTCCCTTTTTGGGCATTTCATATTTAGGGACAGATTCTCCAAAATATCTGTCACTGTAAGTACTAGCGTGTCCTCTTTCTGACGCTTTTAGCTTTTTTATGTTTATCTTTTCTGATACCATATTTATTACCTCCTTTTGGTTTCCAAGATGGTTTTCTTAGATGATAAATAAGAAGTGGTGCACCACCCAGAACTATTATTCCTACGGCAAGGAATCCATCATATAACAATTCATTTCCAGAATGAAGCTGTGCTGGCGGAAAGAAAAGCAATGATATTCCTGCAATAGCAGCAATTATTCCAATTCCTGCAACAATCCACATTCCTGCCTTTCCCCCAGGAACTGAGTATGCCCTTTTCACATTTGGCTGTGAATATTTCAGTTTTATTCCTGCAAAGAAAAGCAGAAGATACATTATGAGATACAATTGTGCTGTTAAAGAAGTGAGCATCCAAAATGAGTTACTCACTGAAGGTTCAAGAATGAGAATCAATGCCAACGCAGACACTATACACCCCTGAACTATCATGACATGAACAGGCATTCCATTTTTGTTTATCTTCTGGAAGAAAGGTGGCAGGTCTCCTTCTTCTGCAGTTGCAAGCAGACCTTTGCTTGGACCTACAATCCAGGTACCCACCTGACCCACTGCTCCTATTGCAATCATAACAGCAATCACAGGTACAAGCCATGCAAGATTATATGCATTAAGGAAATCAGAGAATGCCTCCATTATTCCTGCGACGAGGCTTATTTTTTCCTGAGGTACCACTGCAGCAATTGACAAAGTACCTAAGATGAATATTATCAGGATGATAATAACTGAAACAAATATTGCCTTAGGATAGTCTTTTGAAGGATCTTTTACTTCCCTAGCATGCACTGCAGACATTTCTAATCCTCCGAAGGCAAGAAGTATTCCTGCTGCAAATACTATATTGTGGATATTGCTCATATCAGGTATAAGTGCATTCCAGCTGAAATCAACCTGCAGAGGATTTCCTGAAAAGAACCATGTTACTCCAAGAAGAATAAGCAACGCTCCTGGAATGACAAGACCAAATGCAACTCCAATTGTACTGATCCATCCAGATGTTTTCATTCCTCTGAAGTTTGCGAGTGTTGCGCCCCAGTACACTACAAGAATTATTCCAAGGGTATACAAGGCATTTTCTGCAAGTGAAGGGTTGAATGCAAATGCAAGTGTTGCTGCTGTAAAAGAAAGAACTGTTGGGTAAAAAACAACATTCTGAATCCATTGAAGCCATATTGCAACAAAACCCCATCTGGGACCAAATGCTTCTTTCACCCATGCATATATTCCTCCTTTCTTGGGCCATCCTGTTGCAAGTTCAGCTGCAACGAATGCAACTGGGATAAAAAATGCTATTGCAGCGAGTATATAATAGAAAGCAGATGAGAAACCGTACTCAGCCATTGAAGGAAGACCTCTAAGGCTTGCAATTGCTGCAAGATTAATCATTGCTAATGTGAAAATACCAATAACACGAGCATTCTTTCCTACCATTTAATCAACACCTCAGAAAAAGACTCAGGATTAAAGTTTTAAAAGTTTTGGGAAATTTATCTGAAAAAACCAGTGACATCAGACAGGTCTTTTATGCTCCTTTCCAATTCTGTTAATCCCTGCCTTGCCCTGTCAATGATATAATAGATCTTTGAAACATCCGGCTTTAGATAATCCTGAAGAACCTCTTTTATTCCTCCAAATACAAAAGCACCCACCATGCCAACCAACGCAACCTTAATTCCACCAATTGTTTTATCAGAATCTGCCATAACGGCAAATGCCGTCCCCACAATCATAGTTGCATAAGATGCAAATTGCAACACTTTGTATATTTTTTCAACAATCCTGAATCTCAGATCTTTTTTATCAAGTTCCTCGAAATTAATTTCAGATACATCCTGTTCAAGTGCATCTCGTGCCTGGGGAATCAAAACACTTGTTTCCCTTGCAGTTCTTGAAACGCCTTTAAGGCCTCCTGCTCTTCTTAGAGATTCCTGTGGATTAAACCCCCATGACCCTTCAGGAGTTATCTCTCCTGTCTTTGAAAAAATCTTTTCTGAAACTGGATGAAATCTACTGAATAATCTCTTCCTGAAAGTACTTTTAGCAATATCTCTGGTTGCCGCTCCGAAATTTCTTCTTGGCTGGTCCACTCCGGACATTGATTGAACAATTCTTCTATGTACTGACATTATTCTCCCAATAATAATTTGATAAATAGTATTTAAAAGTGTTTTTAAAAAATAAAAAAAGAATTACTGGGGAATTACGCCAGTGCATCTCCAGTTAACTTGTGCAAGCTCATTATCCTCATTAACAACACATGCAGGACTGCATCCCTGTTTCGAAACATCCAAATCAAACCACCATGTATGAGTGACATTGTTGTACATTGACTGGTTTGTTAATTTACCGACATTCATACAATCAAGGCTTGATTCTGCAATTGCACGTGCCTCATCAAGAGTGAGTTTTGCATCGCATGGTTCTTCCCATGGCCTTACACATTTCTGTTTTGCCTCGCACCATACATAACCTGCTGATGGAATGCATCCATGTTCATCCCTGTCTGAACCAGGCATGGGTTCTTCAGGCTCTTCTGTTTCATTTTCTTCTGCTGGTGGTGCTTCCGGCTCCTCGGGTTCCTCTGCTGGAGGAGTTTCAGGCTCTTCTGTTTCATTTTCTTCTGCTGGTGGTGCTTCCTGTGCACAACCCAAAAGAAGCAATGACATAGCCATAAACATGGCAAACATAATTTTTTTCATTTTAAATCACCTAATTTTATGAGATATAAATAGTGGAAGATATTTATAAGTTTGTGAAATGCTCAGATTGGGTTTGAAAATAGAAAACCACTTTAATGATTAGAACTATTATGAAAAATATGGAACTAATCACAATCATAATTCTTTCTATTGTAGGTTTTATCGCCAGTTTCATAGGGGTAACTGTAGGCGGGGGAGGGCTTCTTTCAATTCCCGCACTGATTTTCCTTGGTCTGCCACCCCAGATAGCAATTGCAACAAATAAGGTTGGTTCCTTGGGGATAATGTCCTCAATCTACAGATTCAACAAAAGCAGAATGGTTAATTTCAAGATAGGGATTCCCCTTGCCCTCGTTTCAATAGTTGGTGCATATATAGGTGCCACCACTCTTCTTACACTTCCAGAAGAAATCATAGGAAAGCTGATTGGTATCTTCATCCTGATAGTTCTTGTTTTCGTAATTTTAAACAGGAATGTTGGTGTAGAAAAAAGAGAAAAACAAGGCAAGACAAAAAGATATCTCGGCTATCTCTTATTCCTTTTTGTAGGTTTCTGGGGAGGAATATTCGGCGGGGGATATGGAGTATTTGCCACTTATGTCCTTATATTCATGTTCGGCCAGACATTCCTTGAAAGTGCGGGAACAAAAAAAGTTCTGGGGCTGGGGATCTCAATAGTGTCAGTCATAGTTTTTGCAATTGGCGGAATAATCAATTGGGAATACGGAATTGCTCTTTTACCGGGAATGGCACTGGGTTCGCATTTCGGTGCCGATTACGGAATCAAAAAAGGAGACAAATGGGTAAGAACCCTGTTCATAATTGTTGTGGCAGTATCTGCAGCTAAACTGATTCTTGGTTAGAAATGGACTCTGGGGGATGGACGGCCATGCCGCTCAAAAGTGAACGGAGTTCACGACTTTCGCACCCCCGGCCTCTCCCACGCCAAGGGAACGCTCTATTCAACCATGCCGTAACCGCAGTTATTACATGTCTGCTGAGCTAAGAGCCCTAAAACTAAGAAGGTGAGATATAAGTAACAGAATCTCCTCTAAGAAGAATTGTTCCTACTCCTCTTTTCACTTCTCCATTAACAATCTGCTCTGCTTTCTCAAGTACAATGTTCATGTGCACATCATATGCTGCCATGACTCCTCTGAATTCTACTCCTCCTTTCAATCCGACAATCACTGTGTTATTCAGTGACGCATTCAATACATCAAACGGCCTTTTCTCTGGCATTACAAAACACCTCTCTTTTTTCATAACTTGATTAATCATGTTTTAAAGCTTACTGATTTTTTCTGTGTTCTATTCCCCTCTTGCTTACAACAAGAACATCATCAGCAGTATTCCTCAAAGCTGCGCTGAAAGCCACATCAGTTGCAATTATCATTGTCTTCTTTCCTTTTTCCCTTGCCTTGAAAAGAACAGGCTGGTAGTCAGTGTCTCTTGTCATCAGTGCAATTGTATCAAAATTTGGGTCAAGGACGTACTCCATTGCCTCAATTGCCATTGTAACATCAACATCCCCTATTGTTGTCTCAATCTCAAAACCCTGATTCTTCATTGCTTCAATCAGTTTTTCGGAAGCATACTGGTCAAGATATATCTTAGCAGTTCTTATCCTGCCATATTTGGATACTTCCTTTTTTACAACCCCCAAATCAACATTGAATGCTTTTCTGAGTATATTGGGGCCGTCAACCAAAACAGCAATATTGTTTCTATTTCCAAAAATCTTTGATAAATCAACCATATCATTCACCTATCAAACTGCATCTGCAGCCTATTGTATATTGAAGAACTTCTTTGCATTAGCGGCGGTCTTCTCGCCTACAAATTCCACGTCGAGGTTTTTGACCTCGGCCACGTACTGCGCCGCCTTGATTACATCATCAGGACTTCTTGTGCAGTAGGGCGAATCGGTTTCTATAAGTATATGTTCTATGGGTATTACATTTATAACATTTCTTCTTTCTTTTGAGTGCAGCGTCGGTATTGATACGTATCCGCCCATCGAAAGTGCTCTTTCTGCCTCTTCAACTGTTCCCGAGTAAAAGTGCATCATTATGCCTTTTGGCTTTCTTTTCTCCAGGATGTCTAAAACATCTGATGTTGACTTTCTTGAATGTATGACTACTGGAAGGTCCATTTCATCTGCCAAATCAAGCATTCTGTTCAAAACAATCTTTTCATTCTCTATGTCCTTATCATTCTTTGCCCAATGATAGTCCAATCCTATTTCCCCTATTGCATTGGGTGGATTGTTCCTGATCAGGTCCACCCATTCATCAAGTTTTGAGATGTCCTCCTTTATTGCGGTCTGGGGGGCTATTCCAAGAACAAAAGGTATGCCGTATTTTTTTGCAATCTCTATGTTCTTCCTGTTTGATGAATGGGAATATCCCACTGTAACAGGAAGCACTTTATCGGAAGGGATGTACTTCATTGATTCCATGTGACAATGCGCATCGACGAACATAACCTCTATTTATAAAACTAATGTTATAAACTTAATTCCTTAGATTCTTTTTTCTGAGGTGCTTTATTTGGTAGAAAAAATGTTTGCAGTTGCAAAAGAATTGAAGGTGGGAAAATACGTCCTTATAGACGATATACCCTGCAGAGTTGTAGGAATAGAAAGTTCAAAGCCAGGAAAACACGGTTCAGCAAAGATGAGAATAACGGCAATAGGTATATTCAACGGACAGAAAAAAACAATGCTTTCTCCTGGAGATGCTGATGTTGAGGTTCCGATGATAGAGAGAAAAACTGTCCAGGTGATGTCAATAAGCGGCAATACGGCCCAGGTCATGGATTCAAAGACATATGAGATGTATGACATGGAAATCCCTTCCGAGCTTCAGGGGCAGGTTGCAGCAGGAAAAGAAGTCGAGATAATGGAAGCAATGGGAAAAAGAATGATGGAAAGAGTAAGGTGATTTCAAATGGAGATTGAAGTGGTTTCTGAGAATGAAAATAAATTGCTTGATAGAAAAGAGATTACTGTTAGGATATCCTTTAGCGGAGCAACACCTAGCAGGTCTGAGATTGAAGGTGAGCTTGCAGGAAAGATTGGTGCAAACCCCGATTTAATGGTCATAAGGGATACAAGAGAGAAATATGGTCAAAAGGAAGTTGAAGCAGATGTTCATATTTACAAGAATGCAGAAAAATTAAAGGAGATAGAGCCCGAGTACATGCAGAAAAGGGAAGGTATAGGAGTAGAAAAGAAGGAGGAAAAGCCTGCTGAGGCAGCTCCTGAAGCACCTAAGACTGAAGAGAAGCCTGCTGAGGCACCTAAAGAAGAGAAGGCTGAGAAACCCAAGGAGGAAAAACCTCCTGAAGAGAAGAAGGAAGAACCAAAAAAAGAGGAAAAAACACCAGAGAAGCCTAAAGAAGAAAAACCTCCTGAGAAAAAAGAGGAGCCAAAGAAGGAAGAGAAGGCACCTGAAAAGAAAGAGGAGAAGAAGGGTGAATGATGATGGCCGAAGATAAGAAGAAAAAAGAAGCTCCGAAAAAGGAAAAGAAGCCTCCACAACCATACAAACCCGGAAAGCATTGTCCCAAATGCGGCCCAGGAATAAGGCTTGCAGAGCATAAGGACAGAAGGGCATGCGGAAAATGCGGGTATTTTGAGAAAAAATGAGAAACATCTTTCTTTTGCTTTTTGCAATATCAGTATTTTCATTCCTTATTTTTTATTACCAGCTTCATGACAGCTATTATTACATAGGAAGCATGCATCTTGGAATATTCTCAATTGCAATGTATTTCATTTATGATAAAAGCTGGAAGAATACTTTGAAAAAGCTGGGTATTCCCGGAGATTTGAAGAGGAATGCTGTTTATACTGTTGGGGGGATAGTTGCATTGTTTGCAACTGTGTTTATACTCAACATTGTGTTTTATTTCACAGGATTGGAGGATGGAACGAAAGTTTATGATATTGTGAAAGACCTTCCGTGGTATCTTCTTATATTTGCAATTATAGCCGCCCCAATAAGCGAGGAGTTATTTTTCAGGGCGCTTCTAACTGACAAGTTTGGAATAGTGATATCTTCAATAGCATTCTCACTAAGCCATGCCGCATACGGTTCAATATCACAATTGACAGGTGCTTTTTTCCTCGGGGCTATTCTTGCGGTGATATATAAAAAATCCGGTAGCATAATCCCCTGTATGATTATACACGGATTCTTTAATGCAATTGCAATAGTATTCATGAAACTGGTGACAGGATGATAACTCTTGGAATAGAATCTACTGCACATACCCTTGGAATTGGCATAGTCAAAGACGGAAAAATCGTTTCAAATGTGCATGATATATACAAACCTTTGGGCGAGGGGTTGCTTCCAAGAAAAATGGCAGACCACCATGCGGATGTTTTTCATAAAGTTCTGAATGAGAACCTAAAAAAGGCAAAAATTTCCTTAGAAGATGTTGATTTGATTGCATTTTCACAGGGTCCTGGAATTGGTGCTCCTCTTTCAGTTGGTGTTGGTGCTGCAAAATATCTTGCTTCTAAATATGACAAGAAAATAATCGGGGTAAACCATCCTTATGCCCACATTGTAGTTTCAGAGCATTTTACCGGATTGAAGAATCCACTGGTTCTTTATATAAGCGGGGGAAATACGCAGATATTGATTCAGGAAAAGAATTTCTACCATGTTTTAGGGGAAACTCTGGATGTCGGAGTCGGAAATTTGTTTGACAGTTTTGGAAGGGCAATTGAATTGAAGTATGCTCATGGTTCTGTTCTTGCCAAAATGGCTGAGAAAGGAAAGTATGTTGAACTTCCCTATACAGTGAAAGGGATGAATCTTGTTTTTTCCGGATTGCAGACCCAGGCAGAAAAAATGGCTAAGGAGCATAAAAAAGAGGATGTTGTTTTTTCATTGATGGAAACTGCTTTTTCAATGTTATGTGAAGCAACTGAAAGGGCTTTGTTTTTGACAAAGAAGAAAAATCTGATTGTCTGTGGTGGGGTTGCACAGAACAGAAGACTGCAGGAAATGCTTAGGACAATGTGCAAGGAAGATAAAGTAAAATTTGGAGTTGCACCTGATGAATACAACAGGGACAATGGTGCAATGATTGCATATGCAGGTGAGATATTGTATAAAAAATTCGGTTCAAAGCCTGTTTCAAAATGGTCTCCAATCACAAATTACAGAATTGATATGATGGAAAAAATATTCTAAAGAAATTCATTAAGTTTTTTTCCTATCTGTTGCGCTTTTACCCATGAAATTGCAAAACTTTTATCCTTCTCTTCAAAAACAGACAATGGAATGAAGAGCCAGCCCTGCCTGTTTCTCCTCCATGCAACATAAGATGAGATTCCTGTGTTATCTTCCCATTTTTTCAGATTGAGGAACTGTTCTTTGTCTAAATTAAGATTGGTTTTTTCCCATGCTTTTGCCTCTATGGCATATTGCGCCCCTCTCCTGAAAAGCAGTAAATCAGGGGACAATGAGGAAACGCCGCTTCCTGCAGCTCTTATAACCGAAAACTCATTTTCTGAGAAAAAACGGATCAATTCTCTTTCTGCACGGGAGCCTTTTCTGTATGTTCTTACCATCAAAGGTTATTTCCATGTTATATTTTAAAAATCAGACTCTTCTTTTTGCGACCATAACTGTTGAAAGCTCCCCTTTCCCTGTTTTTCTGAGAAGCTCTTTGTATCTAACATTGCATTCCTTATCAAAAACAAATCCTGCATCCAGCAGATTATCCTTTCTTCTTGAAACACGCTCATGAGCTTCCATAAATAAGATAGGGGATTTCTTTTTATGTTTTGAAAATAATCTTGCAACTTCAATCCAGAATTTCATAATGCCGACATCCGCCCTGCATTCTCCTTCAGAACAGCCCCAGAAAGCAGTTGTTGTTTCTTTCTTTGACAAACCAAACAATCTTTTGAATTCCCGAAGTTCAGGAAATTCTTCAATTGTTGGAAATGGAGAATTTGATGTTATGTGATGCAGTATCTTTGATTTAAGCATCTCATCTTCGCAGTTTTTAATAAGATAAATCAGCCAGTAAACCCTTTCGGGCCTTTCCCACATTCCATTATGCCAGTCTCCATTTATGAAAGGGGCCATCGGCTTAAGGACTCTTGAGATTTCCGGAAGATGCCTGTTGAATGCATTGTGGTGTATTGCTCCGTTTGAGATTACCAAGTCAACGGAAGATGAAGCAAATGATTTGAGAGCTTTGACATCTGTGGAAGGAATCCCGCATATTTCTACGTTTGGTAGGCGGGGCATAACCCTGCTTATGTTACTTTTTGCAAGTTCAAGACGTTTTTCAGAGGGTTCTATCATCATTACTGTTCCTTTTACTGGAAATGCTGAATCAACAAGATTAGACAAAACTGCAAGTGTGGTGGGTCCCATACCTGCACCCACATCAACCATCAAAAAGCCGTCTCTCAGGGATTCAACAATAATCTGAGAAGCATAATCCCCAACCAAATAGTTCATGTTTGTATTAACATCACCAAGCCCCGCATTGATTGCTGCTTTTGCAACAAGAAGATTCAAACTGCCGTCGGTTTCTGCCCATTCACATTCATAAGCTTTCCTCGACTGGTGATATAACCATTCTGAATTGTCAGGAGTTACTTCTATTCCCCAGTTTCCATATGAATATTCGTGCACTCTCAGCAGTGAGCCTGGTGGAACCGGGCTCCATTCCATAATACCCTGAAAATCCCTGTCAAGTTTTTCTATATCGCCAATTCTCGATAAAATCATCAATCTCCCTAAAATAATACTTTATCACACATTTTTTAAATAAATCAGAATTTCAAAATCCCTTTGTTTGCATCAATTTGAACTTCCTGTCCGTCTTTAAGCTCAGAATATGGATTTTTCTCTAGTTTGTCGAGCATTGGAATGCTTGAGATTATTGCACCAACTGCAATTATTGGTTCTGCTTCCAAATTTATTATTGCTGCTGGAGCCTTTTTGTTTTTCTTTAATTGAAGCATAACATAAGAACCGACAGTTGAGCCTTTTCCTCTCGGAAATACCAAAACTTTTCCCGATATGTTTTCCCCTTCAAGAGAATGTCCTTTTTCGACAACAATTCCTGTTTCAGGGTCTACCCCTCCCAGAAATGAAATGGCATCCTTGCTGAGCAGAACCTCACCTTTTCCGACCCCTCTTGAAATTATTCTGCCTTTAATTTCCATAAAAATCACAGATTTGAAATTACAATCAACAATGGATTTATTGCAAAGATAATATTTAAGATAAACCATATCAGGGATATTCTTACCTTATGGTAGAAATAATCAACAAACGAATAAAGTGCAACAAGAAGAGGCCCTCCACCCAAGAAAATACCGAACTGCAGGGGATATTCAACTGCATCAGTGGCAAAACCGGCAGCAAGCATAAGCAATCCAACGGTGCATGCCAACCCCCACGGATCTTTTCTGTAATATTTAATTGATATTAAGTAGGCGACACCCAGAATTGAAGCACCTAAAAGTATGAAATACTTCAGGGATTCATCAACTTCAAAGAAAGCCAATGACGAACCGATAACGATAATGACCTGAAGTATTGAAAGCATCTTTTGCTTGCTTTTAAATGCAACAATTGTAAGTATCACTGCACCTGTGAGGAACAATAATTTCTGAAGCAAAGACGCAGGCTCTGAAAAAACTCCGACAAGGAGAAGAATCATTCCGAATATTCCGAAATAAAGGAAAAAATTTTTCATTTCCAAAGAATCTCCTCCAGATTTCCAAAAAGAACTTTCTGTTTGCAGAGGTCTGCAAGATATTTTGCCGCTTTTCCTGAGTTGGCACCTGTTGTTTTGAAGCCCATTCTTTCCAAAGGACATACAACCATGCAGGTATCAGCAACAACTCTTCCCCCTGCCTCTTCAATTATTTTTGAATAACCGAGTTCATCTGATTTCTTCTTTATTTCTCTTGCCGTGCAAACCCACAATTCACATGATAATTTCTTTCCCCTCACCTTTTCAGCAACTTCCTTTATTTCCTCTATAGAAGCATGAGGACATCCTAAAGTAACAAGGTCTGGTTTTTCACCTGAACTCAATTTTTCTTTTGTTTCTTTCAATTCTTTTTCAGTGAAAATAATCTCTTCAGGAGAGTCAGAAACAACATACTCGGGAGTCACATCCTTTACATAAAATAAAGGAACAGAACCTGAAGCGGCCATTGCAGCGCCTAGACCTTTCAATTTATTTTCATCGGCTTTTATACCTGTGAATGCAGGGAATTTGTTTTTTGCCAATTCCCCTATGTAATATCCCATTGCACCAAAATCGCTGTAAGTCTTCAACTCAGCTTCAACTTTTACTTTAATTGTTGCAATTCTGTTTTCATCAAGATGCAAACCATAGTTTGGGGTTACCCCGCATACTGCTGCTGCAAGCGCAGACGGCCCCCCTTCCCTGTTTGTCCTTGCCCCTAAAACAGAATTTGCAAAGGCAACTGCAGAGCTTTCAGCCCATGCAATATGTTCTTTTACTTCAGGCCTTATACCTACATGATAAGGTGCGCATGTGCAGGTCATAGAGATTCCCATGGATGAATAGGCATCAAGAACCTTGATTTGTTTCTCAGCAAAATCCTCAGGTATTTTCATTTCCTTCCATTGCTCTCTGTCCATACCCGCGGGATTTAAAAAAGTGGGAATCTTTACTTTTGCCCCTCTTTCAGCCATTGTCTGGAGGTACTCTAAACCTGCATCCCCTATTGTTTTATAGGAAACACCTGAGACCTGGGCTGAGGTCACTGGAATCATTTTATCTGCATTGTAGATTTTTGCAAGAGAAAGAAGAATCTCCATGGACTGCTGTACTGCTTCTCCATGTTCCCCTTCATACATCTTTTGCTCTTCTTCAGTCAATTCAACCATAAAAATCATTTCTCAAGTATCATTATTATTCCTTTCTCAGCATCCACTTTTACCAGATCTCCGTCTTTCAATACTTTTGTGGCTATGCCTGTGGCTACAATGCACGGAATCCCCAACTCTCTTGAAACAATTGCAGCATGGCATGTCATTCCTCCTTCATCAGTAACTATCGCAGAAGCCTTTCTCATCGCAATTATGTAATCAGGGCTGGTCATAGGAGCAACAAGCACATCACCTTTCTCAACTTTTTCAGCTTCTTTGGGAGTCAGAAGAATTCTTGCTTTTCCCTTTGCCTTTCCTATGCTGACTACTGTTCCTTTGACCTCCTTTACCTCTTTATCCACTTTCACTTGAATATATTTTTCAAGTATTTTATTTGCCTTTTCCCCTTCAAAGAATTCAAGTGATTCATCCTCATGAAGATATTCAAGGAAACCTTTTTTTCTTTCTTCGTAATTTATTCTTTTGTTTTCAAAAAGCAGTTCAAGCATCTCCGGAAAAGTATAGGCTTCAAGCTCTTCAACAGGAATCTCCAGCCTCTTGTTTAATTCCTCGATTAGAATCCTTGTGCAGTGATTTGCAATGAAGATGTATTTCTTTCTCAGATCCTGCCACCAGATGCAGAAACCCAGCTTCTCCCCTATTTCTGATATGTCTTTGGGAAGATTGTATTCATCTGCCAGCTGTTTCTTGTCCATTCTCGTTTTTTCTGGGAAATTCTCTATTTTTCCAATCAATTTTTCTGCTTTTTCCCTTGTAAGAGAATCCAGCCTTTCTTGAAAAAAAGAAACAGGCGCAACTTCAACATGGCCGTAGCTGTTTCTTATCCAGAAATAGCTCTTCCGGTGCTCTTCAATTTTTCTATCTTTTTCATCCATCAGTTTGATTCTTAGGAGGTCTAGTTCCTCTTTCTGGAAAAAAGACAAATCCTCAGGAGCTGCCAATCTTTCAAAAAGCATTACAAAATTATCCTTGTCAATTTCAAGAAGCTTTTTTTTCAAAAGCTGCTCCCCTCCCCAGTTTGACAATTCAGGAAGGAAACCATTTTTCCAGAAACCAAGATAAACATCTGTCCATTCCTTGAATAAATCTTTCAATTTTTCATCACTCATTTCGGAAGCATTGCTTATTCTCTTCTCAAGGGAAAGAAGACTGCCTACTGAATTCTTCCATTCATTGTAATTTTTATCAAGCTCTTTTTCATCAAGAACATGGTTTACAAAAAGCTTCTCGCCATTTTTTCTCAAATCAGAATAATCAGCTATCGCAATTACCTTGTCATTTTTGACATGAAGAAACAAATCAGGCCAGCCGGCAGAATGAACTCCTATATATCCTGTCATTCCCTGCATGAAAGCATCTACGTAAATCACTTTTGCATCAATAGGGCCCCATTTGAATAATTCTTTTGAAGGGTCGATCATTTTTTTCACTGTTTAATATAGTCCTTTGGATTGATTTCCTTCCATTTTGCCTTGTCAAAATGCTTTCCAGGAACATTCAGAGGTTTTGTCGCATCCAGACCCATCTTTGTAGTTACATATGTATTCGGGTCTGCTGAAGGGTCAAGCGAGGAGCCTTTCTGCTTCTCATGTATAATCAAATCCTTGTCTGCCTGGAATCTCGTTGCCACGGCCCATTCAATGGAACGTGGGTTATAGATATCAATATCCTCATCAACAACAACCACGTGCTTCAATGATTTGTGTCCCTTGAAAGCAGCTTCTATCGCCTTTTTTCCTTCATCCTCATTTTTCTTTTTTATCGCAACTGCAGCATGAAGCCATGAGCATCCTCCAAGTGTTATGTTTACTCCTTTACATTCAGCAACCTTATCCACTTCATTAAATATTGTGGGCTCTCTTGGCATTCCCATAAGGATTTTGTGCTCGTTTCCCCCTGGAAGGAGAACATGGAAAATCGGGTTTCTTCTGTGATGGATTTTTGTTACATTCATCACAGGCTGTTTTCTTATAATATCATAAGTTTCAGTCAAATCGACAAAAGGCCCTTCATCATGCATCTCGCTTGTAATCTTCCCTTCGATGACAAACTCTGCGTCTGCAGGAACTTCAATGCCATTGGAAAGTTTTACTGTTTTAACGGGTGCAAGCGAATTTGCAATTTCAAGTTCATCATGTCCAAGGTCAACTGAAATTGCTCCTGCAAGAAGGACGTTTATGGGGGCGCCTACAACAAATGCAACATCAAGCTCTCCTCCTGCTCTTTTTATGAACTCATTGAGATGTCTCGGAAGTATCCTTAATGCAAGTTTATCCTTTGATATGACCATTGCCCTGTGGAATGAGCAGTTTCTCCCAAGTTCCGGGTCGTTTGCCATGACAACTGCGGAAGAAATATAAGGACCTCCGTCTTTTTCTGCATGGAAGGGAATTGGAAGCTTGTACAGGTCCAAATCAGCTTCATACTCCATAACCGGCCCATCTTCGACAAGTTCGGGTTTTGTCGGGTTTTTTATAGCATGGACCAGTTTGGGGATTATTTCTTCTTTTGTTATCCCCAGGTTCAAGGCAACCAGATCCTTTGTTGAAAAGACATTTGCAGCCGCCTTGTAATTGGGACATTCCCTTATCTTTGGAATATAAAGTGCATTGCCGTCAAGTTTATGGCATACTCCTGCCAGCTCAAGATTCTTTGAAACAGGTTTTTTAACATCAAGAATCTTCCTTTCAAATCTTAATTTCTCCAAAAAATCCCTGAATGAATTCTGCATCATTTCCACCTCTTGAAAAGATTATGTTCTATATCAAGCTGGTCAAGCGTTTTTCCAACTACAAAATCAACAAGATCCTCTATTTTCTTTGGATTATGGTAGAAACCCGGTGCCGCGGGAAGTATTATTCCGCCTGCCAGGGTAACTGTTTCCATATTTTTTATCGCTATGTAGGAAAGAGGGGTTTCCCTTACAACAAGTATAAGTTTTCTTCTTTCTTTAAGAATAACCTCTGCTGCTCTTGTTATCAGATTGTCTCCTATTCCATTGGCTACTTCACCAAGAGTTTTCACAGAACAGGGGATTATGATCATTGCATCCATCTTATGGGATCCTGAAGCAAAAGGTGCTGAAACATCCTCCTCGTCATATTCTGATTTTGGAAGTTTCTGTTTTTCTGCTCTGGCCACAGCCCTGGCGCCTTCGCTGACCACTACTGAAACCCTGTGTTTGCTTTTCCTTAAAACATCCACCAGGCGCGTCCCGTACGCTATTCCTGACGCTCCGCTTATAGCAACTAAAATACGCATAAGAAATAGACACATTCAGGATTTAAAAAACATCCTATTTTACTTCGACAAAATGCGAAATAAAAGAAATGAGGAATTTACTCTGTTACGAGAAAATTCCACCATGGTTTCTCTTCTGAAAGCAATTCACCGTTTTCAGCATGCACCTTTGACTGGACTTCCACTTGTGCAGGAATAACCCAGAGTATTTTCTTATCCTCAACAGAGACAACCTCGTATGCAGTTTCATTTTCCGAGCTTTTAAGATTCATTGACCTAACCTGCCCTGAAACCTTTTCCTGAACCTGTGCAGGCAAAACTTTTATCTCCCTTCCGTTAACTTTTATTGTTTCATTCTCTAGGACAATCTCTTCAGTTACTGCCTCAACTCCTGAATCTACTATTTTCACTTCTTCTGATGATGTTTCAACTTCTATTTCATTTCCCTTGACTGCTGCAGAAAGTGTCTTTTTTTCCTGGACCTGAACTGAAACTCCGTCAAGCTCTATTTCTGCTTTCCTCACCCTTATCTGGGAAACAACACCTTCCATTTCCTGAGTTCTTATTCTTTCCTGCTCCTGCACCAATTCGATTATTAGCTGGTCTATTTCATTTCTAAGTTCCTTCAATTCTGCAACCTGCTGTTCGATATCGTCCTCTTCATGAACTATTGAGGTTGTCTTCGATTTGTAGTAATCAACTATTTCTGATGCTGTTTCTGCTTCCGGGGCGGATATTGTCTCGGAGCTTACAGGAGTTACTGATACTGGAGAGACTTCTATCACTCCCTCTATTACTGCATCTGCTTCAGAAATTACGCAGGACTGCCTTTCACGTTCAATATCCTCATTGAGTTCTTTTATTTTTTTTTCCACCATTGTAACCTCTGCCTGGTTTCCCTGTGATTTAACTGTATCATATTCCTCATAAAGGGCCTCCATCTCCCTAAGTCTGTTTGAACTCACAGAGCATGGCTGGTATGAAGTGGGTTCTTCTTCAGAAACTTCCTCTGCCTCTACTTCAACCACAGATTCAACAGGCTCTTCTCCTGAAATCTCTTCTTTTTCTGATATTGCAACCGCCTCTGTTGATTCAATGGTCGGGGCTTCCACCTCTGTCATACTGGGCTCAACGGCATTCACTTTTCCAACCTGGGCGCTTACCTGTTCCTGCGAAAATGAAACACCGCACAGGATAATCCCGAAAACAGCAAATAAGAACAATGTTTTTTTCATTTATATCACCAAATTTAGTATAAACCTTCATATTTAAATCAGAAAATGGTTTGATTAGGCTAAAACCTAAAATATTTAAAAACAGAACTGCAATAATAGTACTATGCAAATTCTAAAGCTAGGAGGCAGCGTCCTCACTAAAAAAAACGGTTACGCAGAAGAAGATGAAGACAGTATCGACAAACTTACAGATGTAATAGCAAAACATTGGGACAAGTTGCAGAAGAAACTTGTGCTGGTTCATGGTGCAGGCTCATTCGGTCATCCTTTTGTTTTAAGATACGATATTAAAAGCGGAGTGAAATCAAGAAAACAGATGATTGGGTATGCTGACACACATATGTCCTGCTCCCACCTCTCAAATGTCATAGTGGGTTCACTCGTAGGGAGGGATGTTCCGGCAGTTTCAATACCTCCTGCCCTTGTTGCAAAACAAAGAAACAGGAGAATAACAAAGATAGACGACAAGATTGTGTTTGAATACATGAAAAGAGGATACCTTCCTGTATTATATGGTGACATGGTTTTGGACGACAGGATTGGAGGCTCTGTCTGCTCAGGAGATCAGTTAGTTGCAAAACTAGGAAAAAAGGCAAAGAAAGTCATATTCGGAAGCGATGTTGATGGTGTCCTTGTCAGGGGAAAAGTAATTCCGAAGATAACAAGAAAAAACTTCAAGGAAATTGAGGGGCATCTTAAGGCATCAAGAACTGTGGATGTTACCGGCGGAATGGAAGGAAAGATCAATGAGATACTTAAGATGAAAACTCCTTCTTATATAGTAAACGCAAACAAGCCGGAAAGAATTGAAGCCCTTCTTCTTGGAAAAAGGGCGCTCTGTACAGAAATAAGGCCATGAACGAAAAAAACATCTCTTTTATTCTCAGGGTGATGGAAAAAGAAGGAAGAAAAAGAGATGCACCTATTTTTAAATTCAAGAAAAAATCAAACACTCCTTTTGAAACTCTTGTAAGTGCAATGCTTTCATCAAGGACAAAGGATGAGATGACAGGCAAGGCGGTTTCAAAACTGTTTAAAAAAGCCAATACCCCTTCGAAAATAGCAAGGATGAATGTGAAAAATCTTGAGAAAATCCTTTATGGAGTGGGATTCTACAAAACAAAGGCAAGGAATCTCAAAAAACTGGCAAAAAGAATTGTTACTGAATTTAAGGGAAGGGTTCCGCAGAAGATGGAAGAGTTGGTTTCACTTCCTGGGGTTGGGAGGAAAACCGCAAACATAGTTCTTTGTTTTGGTTTCAGGAAAAAAGCACTCCCGGTGGATGTTCACGTGCACAGAATAAGCAACAGACTTGGATTGGTGAAAACCAGGAAGCCTGAGGATACTGAAAGAGTTTTGCTTGAAAAGATACCTGGCAGGTACATAAGAAAACTGAATTTTGTCTTTGTTTCCTACGGACAAACTGTTTGTCTGCCTCTCAGTCCTCTATGTTCTGAATGCAGATTGAATGGAATATGCCCAAAAACAGGGGTTAAATTTAAAAGATGAATCAAGCAGTATTTTATTATGGGAGAAGATTCTCTTCCAAAGAAAACTAATCCTAAATGGTCAGAAGAATTGCAGGAGTATGTTTTATCCCTGGCTGCACGAATGGGGAAATGCGAATTCTGCCTCTCTGAAGAAACACTTGAAAGAAGAGCATCTATAAGGGAAAAAATGGCAGGATGCAGAATAACAGAAGTTGGGATTGAGGAATTTCTCTCTCCTGAAACAAAAACAGAACTCGAAATTGCAATAAATGTTGCAGTTCTTTACAAAGAAGGCGAAAGAAGCGCAAGAACTTATTTCTCAACTCTTGGAAATAGAAGACTCTCAGTGTCTCTTGAAGAATTAATACAAAAAGTGGATATTGAAATGAGATATATTGAAATAAGACAGCAGCTGAATGAGCTTTTTATGCAGTCAGAAAAACTTAGGGGAGAAATGGGCATAAGCAGGGAATTTATATTAAGAATAATGGAAGCCTATGAAATAATGCATGATAGATTCAGGGATTTAAGGGAAGCTTCAAAAGAAACTATTGAAAGAAAAAGACCCAGATTTTTAGGTGTTTCTAAAGAAGATTTTGATGTTATGTGGAGGATGGCAAGAAGACCAATGAAAAAAGTTGCAAGAGCTTTAAGCAGAAGGGGATTTAGATTGAAAAAAAAGGCAGCTAACTGCTGACTGTCGTTATAAAGCCCTGGAATCCTGAATTTTTTAATTCATTAAGAATCTGTTTAGCATGACCTTCATCTCTTGCAAGAGCAATGCAGCTTCCTCCTCCGCCTCCACCTGTTATTTTCGCTCCCAAAGCACCTGCCCTCTTTGATGCAAGGTTCAATTGCTCATTTTTTATGTGCGAAACTCCTATTTTCCCCAATAAAGTCTGGTTCTCATCCATCAACAGACCAAGCTCCCTGAATCCTCCATTCTCAAGGGCAAATCTTGCCTTTTTGATTAATTCTTTTTCCTGTTCCGCAAGCTTATTGAATTCCTCGGGTGCATCATCCCAGTTTCTTTTTACCAATGCAACCATGTCTGCAGTAGGACTGTAAATTCCAGTCATTCCAATTACGAGATTCAAAGGTCTGTCTATGTTTATTTTCTCAAACTTGTTTTTTGTTTTTCCCCTTGTGAAAAGCATTACTCCGCCATGTGCGGCCATTGTGTTATCCACACCTGATGGATTACCATGGAACGCTTTTTCCCCCTCATAAGCATAATCACTGGCTTTGTCATTGCTCAGTTTCATATCGTATTCATCTGCTATCGCCCTAACAAGACCAACACAGAAAGCTGCGGATGAGCCCAGTCCTCCTGTCCTTGGGAGGTCGGAATCCATGTCAACTTTCAAATGATCCTTTACTTTCATTGCTTTTCTTATGTTGTCTATTGATGCGATTGTCATATCTGGAACAACGCCCGGAAGATCGCTGCTTTCAAAAGATGTTTCTTTTGCTTTTTCAACTTTCACAGTTACCTTGTTTGATAGAGCCGCTGCTATTGCAGGAACTCCATGAACAACAAAATGTTCCCCGAATAAGATTATCTTTCCGTATCCTGTTCCTTTTCCCATATCATCCCTTTGCCTTCCTTCCCTTTGGTTTTTTCACTTTAACATCATATTCCTGAGAAAGCATTTCAAGATTTGCATATGGTTTGTATCCAAAATTCTCGAACGTTTTATTGATTACATATGCATTTTCAACAGGATGTGAAGGAAGGTCGAGCTCTTTTAAGGCAGCAGCAAGGTTTCCATATGATTTCCTTCCTGCCTTCGGTACCAACGCATCAAGCTCTTCTGTTTTGTCACCCAATGCAAAATCAAAGCTCTTGTTTATGACTGTGTTGTTTATCCCCGAAAGAATTGCTGAAATCTCCCAAGGTTTTGTGTTCCCTTTAATTGAAAGCTTCTTTATCGCCATCCAATCCTTGTATTTTCCTATGAACATTATCTGGTTTCCTATTTTCTGCTCTTTTGCCCTTATGCTGGAATAAACAAGGCTGGGCGTTACCTTGAAGTATACTCTTGCCCTTTTTAGCATGAAATTAAAGAAATAGCTCTCTGCTACAGGGACTAGTGTTTTCTTTCCTGCGGCTTCAAGGAATCTCTTTCTCAACTCACTCTGTTTTTTGTTTTCAAGATAATCAATGACACTTCTTAATCCTGCACCTATCCTCCTTACATCCCCGTCTACTTTCCTTATTTCAACTCCCGAATTGAGGAAAGCAGTTCTCTCTATCTTTTCACCTATAAGTGAAAGCACGTGAGCTACATCCTTTCCGGATGCCTTACCCAGTCCATAGCGCGCTCCAAACTCAAAATCCTTGTATCTTCCTGAAAATATTATTTCATCATCCCCTTCCATGATTACACCGATTCTTAGTTGAGAAAATAAGCTTTATTAATGATTGCAATCCAATAGTATTTTCTCTAAACTTTAGCCTTCGTAGCTCAGAGGTAGAGCGCGTGCTTGGTAAGAAGCTTTTTCGGGATGCCTAAAAACCTTCACCAAAAAACTGAAAAGCACGAGGCCGCGAGTTCAATGCACCTTTTTTGGTTCCCAAAAAGCTGCACCAAAAATGGTATGGAAATCTCGCCGAAGGCTGTCTGTCTTTTTTTACGACGTAAAATTTTGTTTTGAAATTTTTGTTCTTAACTTTTTCTGCAATAGGATGTATTGTTTCAAAAAAAGGCAGAACTCTCTATTTTTCAAATAAAATTTCAATATGTCTTTTATTTTCTTTCTGACTTTTCAATTTAAATCCGTGTTTAGATATAATTGGTTTTAACTCTTCAATAAATTCCTTAAGTTTCTCTTTGTTTGGAAATGGTTGATGGCTTTCTATATAAGATAATTTTGTTTTGATGTAACAAACACGCTTCACAAAACCAGGATCCCAGTACATTAAAAATCCTATTGAATGAATTTCTTTGAATGGAATAAAGGAATGTTTGAAACTAAATTTCGAGATTAATTCGATACCTTTGTCATATACCTTAAGAGGGACTGCAAACATACCGATGGATTTAAAGAGAAAAATAGCTAAAAGCAAGACAAACAAATTAATTAGGAAAACAGTTATACAATCTCCACCTGTGAGAGATATAAAAAAGAAAATTGGTAGAATAATGATCTCAAGAAAAATTATAATCACATATCCAATTAAACGAATGTTACTAGTATATTCCTTTGCATCTATAAGCAGTTTTTTCATGAGATGTATTTTTTCCAAAAAGCATAAATATTTTCCCTACAATATTGCTACATAATCATGCTGGATGTTGTACATTTAATGATGAATCTTAAGCTTGAGTTGAACCAACGCCGAAGGCTGTCTTTTTATTCATTTATGCAAGATGTTGCACTTTTTTAAAATCTTTTATTTAATATTTTAACCACTAATTAAAAGGGTGGGGATAATGGTTCAAACTCAAAGAAAGATAATGATAAAAAATAGGGAAGCGGCCAGGGTCAATGTGGATAGAAAACCAGTTTTTGTTGGAGTTTTGAAAAGTTTTTGGGCACCTGGACCACTTATTGAGGCCCCTCTTGCAGTGAAGAGATTTAATGAAGAAAATGGAAAAAATGCAAGGATTATAAGACCAATAACGGCAGAATGCCTTATTGCTAGAACTGATAGATGGAAAGAAGGAGATGTAAGATATGCTTTCCCTTCACCAGTTGGCATGATAATTGCTTATGAAAAACCAGGAAAAAGATTTGGTTCTAGAATTGTTTTTGATGTTGGGGAAGCACCAAGAGTAATTATTGCAACGGGGAAGTTCAAAGGAGAAAAAAATATTGCAATAGCAGCTATGGATATAACTGCTGAGGATTTAGTTAAGGATGGAAGTGACATGGTCGTATCAGTTCCTAAGGAAAGGATTGTAGCTGTTCCTGATTTCCCAGCAAGAAACGGAAGGTATAAGCCACATAAAAGCACTACTGTTCCTCATGGAAAAGAAGTAGATTCCACTAAAGGAAGATATCTTACTAGAGTTGATACTTCTTATGTGGGCTTTCCAATTTGTAATTGCTCAGGTGTCAACGTACCTGGGTTGGATGTCAGCAAATGGCCATTACGTGAGTGTGGAATTGCTATTGAAATTCCTAAAGTTTAATGGCTATAGAAAAAGCATAAATATTTTCCAACTGGAGTTTTAGATATGAAAGCAATGATAGTGCCAGGAAACAACAATTCTTTGATAACAAGCAATTGGTATCAATATGTCAAAAAGGAACTGGAGAAGCTCGGACTTGAAGTTATAGCTGAAAATATGCCTGACCCTAAACTAGCAAGAAAAGAAATCTGGATTCCATTTATCAGGGAAAAACTGAATGGGGAGAATTCCATTCTAATAGGCCATTCTTCAGGAGCCACAGCGGCAATGAGGTATCTTGAGGAGAACAAATGCAGGTTTGTGATACTTGTAGCTTGTTATTATTCTGATTTGAATGATGAGCTTGAAAGAAAGAGCGGCTATTTTGATGAGCCATGGAAATGGGACAAAATAAGGAATAATTCTGAAAAGATAGTCATCTTCGCCTCAAAAGACGATCCGCTTATTCCAATATCCGAGCCGAGGCTGGTCAAGGAAAAATTGGGGGCGGAGTATCATGAATTTAAAGACGAGGGACATTTTGGCATGGGCACCAAAAAAGAATTTCCCGAAATAATTGATGTTGTCAGGAAAATGATTGAAGATATCTAACATTGAATTGAAAAGACTGCTTTTAATATTCGTTTGTGCAATATACAATAGATAGGTGTTTTATTTGGAGATAGGAATAGCAAAAGAAACAGAATCACGAGTTGCTCTCATACCTAACGATGTTGTAAAACTGGTAGAAGCAGGCCATTCTGTTTTTGTTGAAAGAAATGCTGGAGTTGAAGCGGGATTTCCTGATAATGAATACGAAGAAGCAGGCGCCAATATTGAAAATTCTATTTGGGACCATGAGATTATTGTGAAGGTCAAAGCAAAGGCAAAGGATCCGCTTAAGGAAAAGCAGATTTTCATGGCATACTTACATGTAGAAAAAGGACAAAGTCCTGAATTGTTAGAAAAATTGCTTGAGAAAAAAATTATTGGGTATGCGTTTGAGGAAATAAGGAATGAACAGGGAAAACGACTTGTAAATCTTGGTTATGAAGCAGGCGTTGTAGGAATGTATGAAGGACTTAGAACCTATGGGCAGATGCTGGAAGAAAAAGGACAAACGAATCCTTTCAAATCACTTCCTGAAATAAAAAAAATCAACAAAGAAAAGGCATATGAGCTTTTGTCAAAGCTGAAATTGCAGAAAGATATAAAGGCTACTGTGATGGGATATGGAAATGTTTACTCTGGAGTGCAGGAAATATTGGAAAAAGTAGGCATAAAACCGTTGGTGCTTACTGAAATTGAAACCCCGCATATGGAGAGATATCTTCCAGATGCTGACATACTGGTGAATGCAGTTACATGGTTGCCAGGACAACCACATTTGATTACAAAGGATATGCTTAAACTAATGAAAGAAAATGCATTGATTTTGGATATTTCATGTGATAAGAACGGTGCAGTTGAAACTTGTGTATCTACAACATGGGATAAACCATTGTATGAAGTCGATGGAATAATGCATTCTTGTATTGATAATTTACCTACTGCAATTTCAAGAGAAGCATCAATTCATTTAAGTTCAATGATTTTTCCTTTTGTTTTAAAAGTTGCAGATGGAGAAGAACTAAAAACAGGATTAATGACAAAAGATAGTAAATTTGTTTATAAAAAATAATTATTTCCATTTATGTTTCACTATTTCCCTTATGAGATATTTTGAAAGATTAAACTTTCTTTCTTTATCTGTCATACTTGGGAATCCAGGGAATGAATTAGTTTCAATTACAACTACGCTACTGTCACTATCAGGCATTACATCAACACCCGAAAAATTCAATTCCATTGCTTTCACAGCCCTCAAAGCATTCTTTTTTGCTTCTTCCAGTAATCTTGGTGGGATACTATTGAGGAAATCCACATTTTCCCCCCTTGCCCCTTGGGAAATATTGGTAGTTATCTTGTCACAATCATTACTTCTTGGATAAATGTAAAGTACTTTTCCAAATGCAACGTAAATTCTCAAATCAAACATTCTTCTCTTAAGTAAAAAAGGATTCACTGCTTCTTCAATCAAAACATCCTGTTTCAATAATTCAATAATGAATTTTTTATTTTCAGTAACATCAATGAATGTCCAGCCGTAATCAGATTTCCTGCTAATAATATGGTTGTTTTTAAATTTGAAATTAGTGAGCCAGCAGTTTTTCTCAAAGTAGCTTATTCCTTTTCCCATTGATCCATATCTCACTTTTATGAAAAACTTTTTACCTTCGTTTATCATTTTGAGGATTTTTCTATAGTCTCTGGTGGAATGGCGTTTTGGAACCGGAACGTTTGATTTTAACAATATCCTTTTCGTTGCATCTTTATCTCTTCCAACATAAATTTTTTCAGGGGGGTTGACGAAGTATATCTCTTTGTCATTGTAGTGGTTCTTGAGTTTTTTACTTACTTCTTTCCAGAATTTTTTGAATCTTATGAAATAAGTTCTACTTCCGTATACCTCCTTGCTTTTCTTTGTTTCTATATTCTTTTCCCAAAAGACAAAGGGGAAGAAAAGAAAGATTACCATTCTCTTTGTTTTTATTTTAGGAAGTTTGCCTTCTAGTACTGACTGATAATCAACTGTTTTGAAATGGAAATTGTGATTCTTGAAAAGCTTCCGCTGCCCATAGAACTTCTGGAACGAATCAAAATCTTTCTTATCACCAATAGCAAGAAATGTTTTCATAAAAATACATCTTAAAAAAACTGGTACAATATATTTCTATCACAACATAGTTAAACTTAGCGGCTTTGAATCAGAGTTTAACGAATCTCTTATACTGCGAAAGCAGGAATCTGGGTATATAATCAAGGAATGTTGTAACAAGGTAATTTCCTGCACCGAATATCTTAATGAATGTTTCCTCATTCTGCTGTTTTTCACGAGGGTCTGCAATCACTATGCCAAATATCTTCAATCCCTTTGCCCTTCCTTCCTCAACTGCTTTTTTAGTGTCTTCTACAGGGCTTCTCCCAACATTCGGGTCGGCATCAGTAACAACCCACATCTGTCTTAGTTTCTTATTCGGTATTGTAAGAATCTTTGCAGTTGAATGTCTTATACCTGCAGCAAGAGGGGTTGCACCACCTCCTTCCGGAGCAATCCTGATATGCTGGTCTTCAACATCTTTCATAATAAACACATCTGCAGGTTCTCCCCCTGAAACTCCAAGAACAAGAAATGGATCATTAAGAACATGCGCTGCCTGACCTATCAGTGCACCTGACTGAAGAGTTACGTCAAGTTTCTCTCCATGCATAGAACCACTTACGTCAAGAAGAACAAGTGTAGCAACGCTTCTTCTTTCATGAATAACATCTGAGTGGAACAGTGGTTCTTCAACTATTCCCATTTCAAGATTTCTAAGGTAGTCCTGTGCTAGTTCTGGGTCTATATCCCCAGACTCAACACCCCTTATCATGACTCCGTCTTTTGGGGCATACCTTCTGAAAGTACTCACAACTGTCTTAACAAGATAATCAGGAACTACTACCTGCGCAGTATCAGTAACAACTTTTTCCTTTACAAGCTGTGTGCCTTTACTGTATTTTTCTCCAGTGAACTCATCATAAGCATGATATTCTTCCTCATCTTCTTTACCTTTTGGTTTTTCTCCTAACCGGTCTTCATCTTCGCCGTCCTTTCCCTGTTTAGATTCTTTGTCATCCTGGCTATCTTCTTTACTCTCACCGGGTCTCCTGCTTCTGTTTCCCGAGCCTCCGCCCTCACCTTGGCCCGATTCCCTTTCTATAGGTAAATCAAGAAAACCCATTGGATCTATGCCTGGTTCTCCTCTTTTTTTCTTTGTAGGTTTTTTAACAACAAGAATAGGAGTATTTTCGTTTTCTCCGTTCATCGGCTGATTGGGCCTGTAATCTTCAGGAATCTCATCAATAAGTTTTACTCTCGCAGCAATCTTGTCAAGCTCGGGTTCAAGAAGCCTGTAAACTTTCAATGCAGCATTCATTGAAGTGGTTCCGTCTGTTTCCATTCCAAGCTCCATTGCATCAACTATCTTTTTCACTTCCTCAAAAAGAGGCCTTAATTTTTCAGGAACCTCGTTCTTCATCTTTCCTGCAATTGCATACTGAAGCATGCCCTCAAGAATATCCCTGAATTTCTGGTCGCCCACATCTGGTCTTTTTTCAAGAAGGAAATCAATATCCTCCTGGTATTCCTCAGCTATTCCTGTGAAGTATTCCATGTTGCTCCTGTCTATCCTTCTGTCATCAAGAACATTGTGTATAAACTGCAGAAGTGCCGGATATTTTACAAGTTCAAGAAGGTCCCCATAAGAGCGTACCTTTACTTCCTCTTCCTGTTCAACAGCCATAACTCTTTCTTCATCATCTCTTTTGTAAACCGTGTGAACTCTTACAACAACTGCTTTGTTCGGCCCCTTCTCAATCTCAACAAATTCTGCATCAAGAGAATCGTAATCCAATGCATCGGCATGCATGTTGACTGTAAAGCTCTTCCATCTGTGATGACCTATCTCGTGATAGCTGCTTACAATATAATTTCTCATGTTACCTTTCTTATCTGGGAATGAATCAACAAAAGGAGGTATGTATACCTTTCCTGTTATGGTTGTTGAGAAACCATCTGAATCTCCAACAACAACCGTAAGCTGTGAACCTGAAGCGAATTTAACAAGGTCTTCAAGACCGAATTTTACTATTGCCTCTTCTGCAAGAACAACGGAATCATCCCACTTTTTGATATATTCGGTAAGATCATCATCAAATAGAAGAACTGATATTATAGAATCCTCGTCATACTGTGAAAGCTCATCAAGGAAAGGCCTCCAATAGATTTTCTTTTCTATGTGCCTGAAAAATTCATCTGAAAAAAGATGACATGAAGCATCGGTTTCGAGATATTCCAAAGACCTGAAAAGCTGGAGTGATTTCCATGCTGGCTGGGTCAGAAGCTTCAAAACATTCTCCCTTTTGAGAATATCCCCTATTGATTTGTTGAATTTCTTGCCGTTAAGGTAGTTCAAAGCATGGTTTACATAATTAAGAGTTTCCTCAAGATCCTTGATTGTTGGTTTTGCCTGGTCTATCTCCTCCACATCACGTTCTGTAAGAACTTTCGCCATGTGGGGATTCCATTCTGTTATAACTTCAAGAATCTGTCTGGAGTTTCTTGATTGCCCTTTGGATTTGGCATGGCCCTCAAAATCAGGCCTGGCCACTTTGGAATCTTTTTTTTCTTTTCTTTTTCTCCCAGGCATTTATATCATCTTTAAGGGCTTGGTCTGCTCATACCTGAAACTTTTCCTCTGAAATATTGCATGAGACCGTTTGCAGTTCTTTCAAAGTCCCTTACAACAGTGTTTACAAGATTCACCTTGACTGCATCATCTATCGGTATGCCCTCAGCAATGAACTCAATCGCTGAAACAAGAGTCCTTGGGGAGGGGGGCTCTGTTATGTTTGAAAGAACAGCACCGTCAAGTCCTGATGTAAGAGCCGCAGGCGATACGGAACCGCTTGAATATCCGTAAAATGTTTGTGTAAGGTCTGCAACCGCATCAGACAACTGGCTTATTGCTCTGTCAATATCAACAGGAGATTGTGCAGTAGGCTGCGGTGTTAAATCATCACCTTTAGACCTGTCAAGATTGGCTCTTATAATTCTTTCAAGCCTCTCTTTCTGTGTAGGCATTGAGAAATACATTGTAACAAACCTCTGTCTCAAAGCAGGGTCTATCTTGTCAATCCCGATACCATACTGCGGGTTGAGTGAACCTATCACTATTGTGTCAGGGTGTAAAGAGAATTTGTCACCTATTATATCTATCAAAGGAAGCTCTCTCTCGTTTGTCAATGAGTGCAGAAGACTTGAGATTCCTTCCCTGATCTTATGCAGTTCATCAATGAAAAGAACAACAGGTTCATCTGATGGGAGAGCTGCTAGAGATAGAGGTGCAGGTGAAAAGGTGGTTACTGTGAGTTTGTCAAGCCTTCCATCCATCTCAATAGGAACTGTTTCGAATGTCTTGTATCCCCTCATTTTACCGTCAGTCATATCTTCGTTTGCATAAACTGTTACAAGAGGCATTCCTGTTTTCGCGGCAAAGCTGTTTGCAAGAAGAGTTTTTGCGACACCTGTAGGACCGACAAAAAGTACTGCCCTTCCTTTTTTTCTCGCAACTTCGAGGATAGAAAGTTCATTTGATGATTTAATATATCCCGGCAACTTATCTGGGTCAACCATGAATTTTCTAAGCATGGATGCAACAGTTGCCTTCGTAGGAACATAAATTCCTGCATGATTCTTAGCGTGTCCGTTCAACTTATCTGGAGCTACAACTTCTATTTTCTTTCCCATGTTTAACCACCTAATACAATACTGCTTAAAACTGTTTATAAATCTATCGTTCCCCACTAAATCCCACAATATTTAAATACTGTTTTATGTATCAATATCAGATATGGAAGACGAAAGTGCTAGTGAACACAGTGCAAAAATCCTTAAGAGGCTTACTGATTGGGAGAGGAGTCCCGTATATAGAATAGTAAAGAAAATGCTTGAAAGAGATATTGAAGGTGCAAAAGAGGTTATTGAACAGACAGTTGTTAGAGATTATAACTGGACAGCAGCTTTATTGGAAGCCGCATTGGAAGGGAATAAAAACGAAGTTGATTTCTGCATAAAGAATGGTGCAAAGATAGATGATAGAAACAGTAGAGGGTGGAATGCCCTGATGATAGCTGCTTTTCATGGTCAAAAAGATGTTGTCGAAGTATTGATTGAAAAGGGGGCTTATATCGATGCCAGAAACTTTCGTTCAAGAGATACTGCTTTAACATATGCTTGCAGTAGAGGGCATGTAGAAATTGCTGAAATGCTTCTAGATGCTGGCGCTGATGTTCATGCAAAGAATAGCAATGGAAAAAATTCTTTGATATTGGCTATTAAATATGGAAAAGAAGAAGTTATTCGATTGTTAAAAGATAGAGGCGCAGGAGAGATTCGTCTGGTTAAAGGTCCAGAGAATAAAATGGTTAAAAGTCCAATGAGCATAAGAGGATATAATGAACAATTATTGAAAGCAGCGATGAATGGGGAATTAGTTTTGGTAAATGAGGCCCTTGAGAGAGGCGCTGATATTAATACTAAAAGTAATTTAGGTGAGACTGCCCTAATGAGAGCTGTTGTGGGAAATCTAGATGTTGCTAGGTTCTTAATCGAAAAGGGAATTGAAGTTAATTCTAAAACGGACAATAACACTACTGCAGTAATATATGCTGCTGTCCACGGATCGATAGAACTCACTAAGTTGCTTATAAAACAGGGCGCTGAGATCCATTCAATAAATGATGAAGGTCGAAATGCTTTGTTTTATGCTGCCATGCACAAGCATGATGAGGTTGTAAAATTGCTGATTGAGAATGGCGCTGATGTAACATTTTCTTTGATTAATCTTGTTTTGGAAAATAAAGAATTTTCACTTGGACCCATGTTGGAAAAAATAGATCTGGAAGAAGTGAAAGAGCGCATGGGTGATATGGTTGTAAGAGAAAAAGATCCTGTGAAAAAACTGAAATTGAAAATAGAAATGATTGGGGCTTACAAGAAGATTCTTAACATGATATCCGGATCCGATAAGTCCAAAGAATTTAAAACTACTGAACTTCCCAAGAAAGGTGTGGGAGATAGATTCAGGGCTAGGAGGATTAGGAATGGATAGTCTGGAAAAAGTCAGGATCAATAAAAAACTGAGAGATTCGGCATCAATAGGAGATTATAGAGGAGTGAAAAAAGCTCTTGATAACGGTGCAGATGTTGATGATAGAGACTGTTTTGGAACTACTGCTTTGATGAATGCAGTAGATTCTAAACTAGGACATCCAGAACAACTTATAGCTACTATTGAATTGTTGATTGAAAAAGGTGCAGATGTCAATGCCAGAAACAATCTTACAAATGATTCCTTATGTCTAATCATTCAGAAACCATGGTGGTATGCACATCATGTTGATCTTATTGAAATCCTGGTAAAGAACGGTGCAGATGTTTTTTATGCTGTTGATAGGTCTATGGAAACAGCTCTTGCATTGAAGGGAGAAAGAAGGAAAGAATGGGTAAGACACGTAAAAGTCGTCTTGGAGAAAAAAAGTCTTCGTGGATTGAAACAGGAGATAAGGAAGATGGCTGAAAAAGAGAAGGACCCGGTAAAGAGATTGGAATTGAGAATAAAGCTCATGAAAATTTACAAAAAATTTGTTTCAATGTTGAGCAGAAAATCAGAAATAGGGAATTTGAAAACTGTTAAACCTCCTAGAAGAGACGCAAGAAAATGGAGAACTGGGGTAAAGAGGGTCAGGAATGGATGATCTAGAAGAAATTAATAATAAACTGAGAAATGCAGCAGTAGTGGGGGATTACAAAAAAGTAGTGGAAGCTCTTGGGGAAGGGGCAGATGTTGATAGCAGAGACGAGTTTAGAGGTACTGCTTTATTAGGTGCTGCCAGGAACAGACATGAAGAAATTGCTAAATTGTTAATTGATAATGGAGCAGGTGTGAATGTCAGAGATACTGGTGGATTTAGTGCTTTGATACTGGCTGCTTTTCATGGTCAAAAAGGAATTGTTGAATTATTGATTGATGCAGGAGCGGATGTTGGATTTGCTGACAGCTTTGGAAGGACTGCTTTGATTAGTGCTGCTATGAATGGTCATAAGGAAATTGTTGAGATTTTACTTCCTTTATCAGGAGGTTTGGAAAGATTGAAGAGACAAATGAAAAATGATGTCAAACAGGAAAAAGATCCTGAGGAAAGACTGGAACTGAAAATAAAATTCTCCAAATTATACAAAGAGATTGTTTCGATGGCGGGCAAAAAAATTCAACTTGAAGATGTTAAAACAGCTAAACTGCCTGGAATGGATAGAGAAAATATGTTTAGGAAAAGAATGAGAAGAACTGGAAAATAGATCATTCAGGAAAACCATATTCCCCTTTCAAAGGAACAAACATGACAGGGAGGACTTTCTCGTAGGTTTTTTTCTTTACATCATACAGAACCAAATTCTGGAAAGTTGTATCCCCCACAGGTGCAATCAGTTTTCCACTCTTTGTCATCTGTGTTGTCAATGGATGGTCGTCATTCAGCCATGGCATTGCAGCAGTAACTATGATCCTGTCAAAAGGAGCCTCTTCAGGATACCCTTTTGTCCCGTCACCCAGGACATAAGTGATGTTGAGGTACTCGTTAGGGAGGGACATCACATTTTTCTTTGCGATTCCGACAAGCTCGGTCAGATTTTCCATCGTAAAAACAGAGCCTTTCTTACCTACGAGGTGGGAGAGAAGAGCTGCATTGTACCCGCTTCCCGTACCTATTTCAAGAATCTTCATCCCTTTTTTTATTTTCAGTTTTTCAAGCATGAAAGATACCACAGTGGGTGCGGATATCGTCTGGCCGTGGCCTATTGGAAGTGCAGCATCTGTGTATGCCGCATACTGCATTTCTTTTGGAACAAAATGAGCCCTGTCAACTGAAAGCATGGCATCCTCTACTTCCTTGCTTTTTATGTAGCCGCTTATCTTAAGCATGACAACCATTTTTTCAAGGTTAGTAGCAGCCATGGAATTTATTAAAAATGAATAGAATGATAAAACTATCTATTTCTAATAAAATAAGTGAATGAAAAATGCCTGGAGGATACACTTTTGGTGGGGATGACGACTCTGATGAAGCCCCCGAAGAGAAAAAAAGGAAAGCTTACTTGGACAAATTCAACATACAGCCAGACTTCAATATAAGAGATGTCTTCTGGGAAATAATGGCACAATATGAAGTAAAGAGCGTTAATATAGATAAAATAAGGAAATACTCTTCCTCAAGGTCTGCTCTGATGAAGATAGCGCTGAGTATTGTAAAGAACCCTGAAAGCAGCTATTTCGGAATAAAGGCGGGAAGCGTTGCAAGATATTCACTCATGCTTACCATGGATGCGGGCTGGAACGACTCATTCATGGAAATTATAGAGGAAAGCAATGCCGAAAAGGCATATAAGCCATTTGTGAGGGCATTAAAAAAACTCAGAGAAGATCCAAAATACAGCAAAAATATAGAGAGTATCTTTATGAAGATGCTTCAGAGCATATCAAAGATACCCGGAGCCGTTTTCTACCTAAAAGAGATGAAGGATGAAAAGCTGATAACAGAGGGGAAAAAATGGCTCAGCGTCATAGCAAGGACAGATGTTGAGGAGAATCAGGCAAATGCAATGGAATGTTTAAGCATCCTGAAAAAAGACCCAGATGTAAAAAAGATATTCATAGCACTACTTTCCCACTGGGACCCGAGTACAAGGCTGATGGCAGTGAAATTCCTTAAAAACATGAAGGATGAGGAAGTTAAAAAAGCGCTTGAGAGAAGAATCAATGTTGAAAGAGAGGAAGAGATTAAAACGGCAATAAAAAGAATCCTGAAGTGATGATTATGGAGGTATTGAGAATTCCTGAAAGGAGAGTTCCCGCTCTTATAGGGGTTGAAGGGAAAACAAAGAAAAAAGTGGAGAAACTCTGCAATGTTAAACTGAACATCAGCGGTGAGGGGGAGGTTGAGATTGAAGGGGAGAGTGCAGATGTCTTCTTTGCAACTGATGTGATAAAGGCCATTGGAAGGGGGTTTGAACCCAAGGATGCGCTTATGCTTGTAAAAGAGGATTACCAGTTTTTTCTGATTGATTTGAAAGAGCATACAGGAAATGACAGGGCGGTTAAGAGGATAAAGGGGAGGATCATAGGTGAGAAGGGGAAAGTTAAAAAGGAGATAGAGCAGGCCACGGAGTCAAAGATAAGCGTTTACGGCAATACTGTGGGGATAATTTCAAAGATAGATACCATCGAGTATGCAAAAGAGGCTGTTTCGATGCTGATTCAGGGTGCTAGACACAGCAGGGTATACGGATATCTCGGCGGAGTTAGAAGAAAGATAATGGGTGAGAGGCTTAGGGGCTGATATTAAAATATTTTTATGCCTAATTTTATTCATGGGATTGGTATTGGGTAAAAAAAGGGAAGTGAAAGAGCTCGTTCCCAGGAAGATTGAAACTCTTGTTCGCGCACTGAAAGAGAAGAACACAGCAATAAGAAGGGTTGCGGCGAGAACTCTTCAACAGAAAGCAAATCTCGAAAGTCTTACTACTGAAGCAGTCAAAGCACTTGAGGCTGCATTGAATGATGCAGACAAGAAAGTCAGAATGTATTCTGCAGGTGCTTTAACATATCACTATTTGGATAATGAAAACTGGGAAAAGATAGGTGGACTAATTAAAAATAAGGATCTTGAAGGGGTAGTCAACTCCATATTAAAGGATGCAAATATCTCTAAAGAGAAGATAGCACAAGTTTTCAAAAAGAAGTAGGTAAGTTTATAAAGTTTTAGTTTAATAAGGAACTTCCCAAAAGGTTTTCGACCAGAAAACTTCCAAAAGGTGATCAGAAATGAGAAACTTAGGAGTTAGTCGTACCCATGCACAGAATAAAGGTCCTGAAAGGCCGGTTTCGAGGAGACCAAGGGCTCCAAAGCCGTTGAACGAACTCTCAGTTGCCGAATTGATGAAGGTTGCCAAAAGAGGAGGAATTATGGCTGAGAGTGCAGCTCTTTCCACTCTTGGAAGCAGGGCAACAGAGATACAGGACCCTGAGATACTTGAATTTATTACAAAAAGATGCCCGGACAGGAACGGAAGGATGGCCGCGCTGACTATGGTGGCTGAAGACAAGAACGCTCTTGGAAGGATAATAAGGGAAAGTGTTTATCAGGATGTGAGGAATGCGGCATTCGATGCACTCCATGACAAAGAAAATGGATTTTCTGAGAGCATGCCTCTTACGGATACTGTTGAAAGAATGGTTGGTGAAAGGCACAAAAGGGCCGCAAGGACCGGCTCTTAGCTCTTTTTCTTCGATAACTTTTTATATTTTCTTTACTAATCCTCCTTGGTGACCTTTTTTCATGGCAGATGACAAAGTATCTAAACAGTTTAGGGAACACTCGATAGCAGAGTTCTTTAAAAAGAACAGACAGATGCTTGGTTTCACAGGCAAGGTAAGGTCTCTTACTACCATAATTCATGAACTTGTTACAAATGGTATAGACGCCTGCGAAGAGGCAGGGATACTCCCGGACATAGAGGTAAAGCTTGAAGAGATGGGCCCTGACCATTACAAGGTCATTGTTCAGGACAACGGCCCAGGAATTCCAAAAAAACATCTCGGAAAAGCATTGGGAATGATGCTTGCAGGTACAAAATTCCACAGATATATCCAGCAGAGAGGGCAGCAGGGTATAGGGGCGGCAGGATGTACCATGTACTCCGTGCTTACCACCGGGCAGCCCATCCATGCAGTAAGCGGGCATGACGGCAAGAGAATAAGCTGTAACATAGGAATTGATTTCAAGACGAATAAACCAGTAATAACAAACCTTGTTGAAGAGGAATCTGACTTCAGGGGACTGATTTATGAGGGCGAATTCAAGGATGTCAAACATGAAAACAGTGTTAGGGGTGTCCTTGAGTATCTTAGAAGGACCGCATTGGCGAACCCCCATGTAAATATAAAATTCTCAGACCCAAAGGACAGCATAACCTTCCCGAGGGCTGTTGATGTGAATCCTGCAAGACCTAAGGAGATCAAACCCCATCCTCTTGGAATAAGTGCACACGACCTTCTTGAAATGGCAGTACACCAGAAGGAGAACAGAACAATAAGTGCATTTTTACAGAATACATTCTCAAGGATGTCCTTAAACAAAGTCAATGAATTGAGGGAAATGCTCCCTGACATTGATTTCAATAAAAAACCGAATTCCCTGGTCTGGAACCAGGCGGAGAATCTTGTGAAGGCATTCCAGAACGTGAAATGGATTGCGCCTTCAATGGATGCCGTTATTCCAATAGGGGAAGGCCAGGTCGAGAAATCTTTCACAAACATATTCAATCCGGAGTATGTTATGATAACTGAAAGAAGCCCCAGAGTTTACAGAGGGGGGATACCCTTTGTTGTTGAAGTGGGGATGGGATACGGCGGAGGAATAGTCGATTCAGGTAAAAGAGGGGAGCTGATGAGGTTTGCAAACAGGGTTCCTCTTCTTTTTGACGGAAGCGGATGTGCAATAACAGAAGCAGTGAAGAGTATCGACTGGAAAAGATATGGGTTGAAGAATCTTGAGGAGGAGCCGATAGTCATACTTGTCAATCTTTCGAGTGTTTATGTTCCATACACAAGTGCAGGAAAACAGGCAATATCGGATGAAGAGGATATTGTTGAAGAGATAAGGAATGCCATAATGGAATCCTCAAGGGGAATGAGCAGGTATTTGTCAGGGAAAAGAAAGGCAAAAGAAATTGAGACTAAAAGAAAGGTTGTAAGCAGATACATAATACAGCTTTCAGAGGACCTTTCGGATCTTGCAGGGAAAAAATCAAAGGCAAAGGAGCTGAGGAAAAATCTTGAGGATATAGTTGAAAGGAAATACGAGAGGAAAGGTGAGAAGGATGAGTGACAAAACAGCAAAAAAGAAACTTAAGGAGCTTGGAGAAAATATGATAGAGGAAGTGGATAAAGGGGAAGGACCCACTTTTGAAACTGTATTAAGGACAAAAAGCAACACAATTTATGATGAGGGCGTCGGCTGTTTGAGGGTAGGAAACAAAAAAGAATCAAGAAGGTTTCTCAGTGTTGCACAGGCTAGGACATTCATGCAGACAGTTGCAATTGCTGCAAAAACAAAGAAATTCATAGATGAGGACCTGCACACATCAATCAGAGGTCTTTACTATCAGTTGAAGTTTTCACTTGGAGAGAATTTGGATGAAGAGCTGTTTTCAGAACAGAGCGAATCAAACACCCTGATAGAGGATTTGGAGGTTTCTCTTGGTGTGAAAAGAGAGGATTTGCACTTGACAACCGACAGGAAAGGGGTTATTGCGGGTCCTGTGGTGATCAAGGATAAATTTGCAGGTGAGGAAACTACAATAGATTGCTCAAAACAAGGTAGAAGCGGATGGATGATTCCAAGCGATGTTGACAATGGAATGGAATTCAAATCAATAGATGCTGATTTTGTCCTTGTTGTCGAGAAGGATGCATTATGGCAGAGACTGAATGAGGACAGGTTCTGGAAAAAGAACAACTGTATATTGGTAACTCCGAAAGGACAGGCATCAAGGGGAACAAGGAGATTGCTAAGGAAATTGGCAGACAAAAAACTTCCTGTTTACTGCCTTATGGACTGCGATGCATGGGGATGGTACATATACTGGACAATTAAAACAGGAAGCATGAACCTTGCTTATCTTGGATTGGATATAGCGGTTCCTGAATCAAGATTTCTTGGAGTGACAATGCAGGATATCGAGGATTTTCCTTTCCTTCAGAAATTAACTATAAAGGCAAAGGATGTTGATGTTAAAAGGGCAGAGGAAATGAAAGGCTACCCATGGATAAACAGGCACAAGGAATGGGTAAAGGAACTGAATAAGGTTATTAAAACAAGGAAAAAGATTGAACAGGATGCTCTGCAGGGGCAGAGGTTGACATTTGTTGGGGAATATATAATGGAGAAAATAAACAAGAAACAGTGGCTGCCCTAATCATTTTCAGAAGCTTCCTGATATGCTTCTTTTTGTGCATCTTCCCATTTATCTCTTGGAGGACAGTAGCTGTAATCATAGCATTCGTCCAAATATTCTTTGTATTTTCCAAGTATTATTGCCCCGTAATCAAATCCTCCGCTTGCATGATCATTATCAAACAGCCAGGATTCACAGTGATAAACATAATCAATGAAATCCTGCCTTCCACAACATTCACCTGATTTGGTTTTCACAGTGGATTCAAGGCCCCTACTAGTATACTCAAGAGAATCCTGCAAACAGCAAGAAGGCATTGCAGTCGGGTCTCCTGATTCACATATTCCTGCATCAATTTCTTTTTGTTCTGCAAACTTTGTAATCCATGACGAACCAGGATTGACAGGATTGAACCATCTTCCGTTGTACATCCATGCGGCTATGTATGCTTCGAGTATCTTTGCCTTTGTTTTGTTTACCTCGCCATTACTTTCTACAATATCCAAATCATCAGCCCTGCTGTAGACAACAGTTCTTGCAGAATCCATAAGTCCTCTCAACTTTGCTGTTCCCATGCATACAACGTGTGTTGTGTTGAATGGGTTGAACTCCTCTGAACAGCCTTTTGCAAGCTCTCTTTCAACATAAGGTCTTCCCGGCAATTGCATTGTTGTTCTTTCTGCCCTTTCTGCCCAAGAGGGATCATCAGTGGGCATGTTCTCATCCCAATAGATGTAAGGAACCTCGATTACCTGCATCAGACCGAGAGCACAGTAATCATAATCTAGAGATTTAGGCCAGCGGCTGCACGTTCCTGATGGATCTTCCATATAAGGAACAGCCCATTTCCTGTATTTCTCCCTTTTTTGCTGAAGAGTATTCTCAGGAAGGGATGATGCTCCATAACCGCATATCCTTCTTGGGTATGATATTACATCCTCTTCGTATTCAGGAGGATATACTCCGCTGAAACTGTCAAAATTTACAGAACATTCCCCACCTTTTCCCTGTAAATCAGTGTAGAATGTTTCAAGGGATATGTATGCCCTTACAAGCATCTTATCAACATCATTTTTCTCTGCATAAAGTGCTATGTCATCTTCAAATGCTGTACATGTTTCCGGTTCCACTGTCCCTCCCCAGTCAGGAAGATTGAATGCATCAAGGTCCTCTTTTGATTCAACAATGCATGAACCGCATTTGTAGTCTGTTTTTCTTTTAGGCTGAAGTTCAGGAGTTTCTGGAGTTGCCGAAAGATCAAGTCCTCCATACATCAGATTAAGATAATTCTTCGGCTGTCCTGCGATGAAATTGCATGCTCCCCCGCCGCTTGCATTAGGAAATGCTATTCTCGAACCTGAAACTTCTGCGGGTATGCCCATGTATTTCTGACAGTATGCAAACCAGCTCCTGAATCTTGCAGAATCATTATTGGCTTCCAGATTCTGGGAGTCATAAGTTGTAATGCTGCAGTCGTTGCATTCAATAGGACCGGTATCTGGATAAAGTTCATATGGCGCAAAACCTATTATCCCTGAATTCACTATTGTTCCTGCAATTCCCCTGAAGAAATAATCATATGCTTCGTCAACCTGCTCCTCTTCCCAGTCGCAGTCTCCGAGTCCGTTTGGAGCAACATCAAAAATGGCATAAGGAATTATTGAGGGTTTCTGGTATGTTCTCACCATCTTTTTTGAGAATGGGGAAACCTCTTTCATGAAAAGCCATTTAACATCGCATCTTGTTTTTGACTCGCGCGTGTCTATTCCGTATGCAATAAGATCCGTCTTGTCAAGGATAGTGGTATCTGAAAACACCCTTGCTACGCCAAGTTCATCGCCCATCTTTGGGGCAAGAGCAATCAGACACTGGTCTTCGGGACAGTTATCCCTTATCTGCCTTATCTGCTCCTGAACAAGGCTTACCACGGTGGCATTTGATGAATCAAAACCCATTTCAGTGGTTATCACTACTGGACCTACATCCCTCAAGGTCTGTGCTATCTGGCCTGCACGTTCAGGATTGATGTTTGTTCCGTTTGAATATAATATATAGACAGGCATTATTCCTCTCTGGAGGAAGCACTCTGCCCTGTCAACATCAGGACTTGAATAGTTAACATTGCTGTTTCCAACAAGCCATTTGACGCTCATCCTCAGCTTGTTGTTGCAGTACTGGTTTGCCTCTTCGAATTCCCAGAATGTCGCACCCTGCCCTATCATGAATTCCCTTATCTCAATTTCGGGGTGGTCTTTTGTTATGTTTTCCCAGTCTGTTTCATTGAAATCTCTTACAAAATAGCATTTGCTTCCTTCAAGTGATGCATAGGGGCAGTTTACATCCCACCATCTTTTCAGGAAACCCAATTGGCAAAGATAGCTCTGTGATCTTTCAACATTGCAGAGCATGACGGTGCATTTGCTTTCCTCACATCCTCCTGTTTCATTGTAATCCAGGACAGGCTGTATTTCATCAGGAAGTCCGTCCCTGTAAACATCTGAATAATCCCCAACTAATTCTGCACAACCTAGAAAAAGTAAAAGTATGGGGATGAATAACTTTTTCATGAGCACCTCTCCTGAATGGAATAAAAAACAAAGAAATTAAAAGAGTTTAGCTAGAGTGCATGGCTGCATCCCATACAAGCTGAACCCCTTATTCCTCCACGGCCACATCTTGGACAGTACACCTGTCTTGCTGCAAGGTCGGGCCTCATGAGTCTGCCTGCTGCTGAGAGTGCTCCTCCTGCTGTTCCTCTCATTCCGCCGAGCATGCTCTGTCTGAGGTTAAATCTTCCTTCCTTGTGCTCCTGTCTTGCTGCCCTGAATCTCTGGACTCCCTGGGTGAAAAACTCTTTAGGTGAAGCCCACCAGTTTGATGCACCGAATACACTTCCTCCGTGCCATGCAAAGAATGCAGGTGAGAAGAAACCCATAATCGGGTTGGCCCAAAGACCGAAGCCCATCTGTTCCCTCTGCCTTTCAAGTGCAAGTGCAACTCCTGAAACTTCCCTCTTGACAAGCTTTGATGTTGCCTGCTGTTTTATGTAGTTGTCTGTTGCGAAGTATGCCCTTGCTGCCTCACCAGGTGATGATGTGTTTCCTTTAGGTGTGGCATAGTTTGTACCTCCTCTGTACATTATGTATTCTGCCATTGCCGGGTCAAGGTGAAGTGTGTATCTGTAATCGTAGTAGCTCGAACCGGGGTTTGCCGCACCGTTTCTTGCAGTAGCATATGTACCCGAACGTACGTGTGCTATGTCCTGAGGTGCCTGTTTAAGACCTGCACCAAGCCTCTTACCTGAAAGGTCTCTCTGGACTGCACTGTTCTGCCATCTTTCATTCTCGAACGCATGAGCAAAAACGTTGAATGAAGAGAAGAACTCTCCTATTCTCGGTTTTGTGTACTCCCATGGTCTGAGTGGACTTTTTGTGTAGTCCCATTTTGACGGGTTACCCTGCATACTCTGCTGTGCAGTTCTGAACACTGCTGCAAAAGGATAGAATACACTTCTTGCAAGGCTTGCAGGCCATGTCTGGGCCTGGAATGTTGCCCATTCTCCAGAGTTCATGAAACCTCTTACGTTGCTGTCTATCGATATCACGTCTCTTGGACCATAGTGGAAGTATGAACCCCATGATTGCCTTGAACCGAATGATGTCGATGCCCTCATCGGGTTTCTGTCTATTGCGAATTCCCAGACTTTGTTGTATGCAAAGTGTGCATTTGCAGCTGATTCGTAATACTTTTCAAGTTCTTTTCTGTCTTTTGTTGAAAGTCCTTTAAGCATCTGGTCAAAGTCGGCCATCTTTACTGTCTGTGCAAGCTTCCATGAACGCTGTTTTGTAAGTTCCGTGAAAGGGCTGACTCCGTATGAACCTTCAAGCAGAGGTCCTGCCGTCTCAAATGTTATGTTTGAAACTGCATGTCCCATATCAAGGAATGCGTTCCTTGCTCCGGTAAGCTTGTCAGTAGGAAGGTCTCTTCCTGTAAAGAATCTTACTATTCCTGGAGCAAGAGGCGCCGCTTCATGCTTAGGCCTTATTGTTATGTTTGAATCATTCCAGAAACTAGTCCAGTTATCTGTTGCCATTGAGTATCTCCAAAGGACTGCACCCATAACTTTCTGTCTATCATAATCCTGTCCCGCCCAGTCTTTGACCTCTTTCATGAATCCTGACCATGCTGCAGGGTCTTTTTCATTATATTGTGAAAGCGCATTGAATGCTTCCTGAAGTGATTTTCCGCGTGCATCGCTTCCGAATTCAACTGTCTGTGCATCAGGGTCGAATCTTCTCCACTGTCCCTTGTTATCTTTTATTGCTACATGCCCTCCAAGCACTCTGTCATAGTCGCTGAGGTTCATTCCGTGTATATAAGGAGCAAAACCACCTTCGTGCATCATCACCATTGCCTGTGGTGACTTTGTAAGAGTGTCATATGTAACGGGCTTTGAAAGATACTCCCTGTATGATTTGTTGTGCTCTTTCATCATATCCATAAGCCTGTTTATAGACTCAGGACTTGCAACGGCATCAAACTTCTCAAGATATTTTATGTCTGCATGGTTCTCATCGTATCCTTTTTCCTTGAGTGCGGCTGCAAGGAATGCTGCAGCTGTCTTTGTGTAGAACTGTGCTGATTCATTTGTTGTACCGTATGCATTCTGTGCTGTTGAGTTTAGGTAGTTGTGCATATCCTCAAGCATCATATCCCTTGTCCATAGTTTCATCGACTTCTGGACTCTTTCCTCCGGACTCCAGGTTTGTGCACCCTCACTTTCGTAAAGTTCCCTTTCTATTGAAGGCTTGTAAGGGGCAACATATGATTTTGTGAATCTCTTGTGGACCCATTCGCTTATTGAGTAGTCTTCATCTGGTTTCATTACCCAGTGTCTTTTCATGTCTGTCTTCCACCAGCTCTGCTTTGCTGCAAGTTCATTAGGTGCTTCCCACACTTGCACTACTCCGCTTTTCTCAATCTCAACATTGCCTCTTTTTTCAACACCATACTTTTTGTCCAGCCATTTCTTTCCGTAGAGCATGTCTGTGAGTTCTGCGAGTGATGCATCCTTTACTGACTTTCCATCATGGAGTTTGGCGAATTCCTCTTTACCTTCTGCTGTCATAAGGTCTTTGAGGTATCCTCCTATTCTCTGCTGTATTGCCTTGAAATCGCCAAAGCCTCCTTTATACATGTACTCAGGCATGTTTCTCTTGAATTCTGCAACGTGTTCAGGGTTATCGAAATCGACATGTGACATAAGTGTTGTTGACCTGTTCATGAAGTTAAGATATGAGCCTTTCAGTATCTCCTCTATTCCTCCTGTGAGAACGCCCTTCTCAAGCTGTTCCATGTAATTTCTCATGTTGTACTGTTCCCATGTCTGGCTTGCATCAAGTGAGTCTCTTCCTATATTAAATGTAAACTTTCCTTTCTCAGGACCCTGGTATGCAGGATTATTTATTCCGTGTTCTTCTGCAAGGAACTTGTAAAGCTCCATAAGCTTCATGTGTCCATAGTAGTCGTCAGCACCCATTGCCTCTATCTCTTCAAGCCTTGTTATTGAGGTCATGAGTCCGTTCCTGTCAAGAGTTACTCCGTGCATTGATGAAATCTCCATTACTTTCTGAAGCTTCTCCTGCATTGAAAGCGAATTGTCTCCAAGGATTGCCTTTATCTGGCTTTCAAACTGGCCGAATTCCCTGAGCATGCTGCCCTTGAGTTTGTCAAAGCCGGCCATTTTCAGAACATCCTTGTCCTTGTACATCATCTCCATCATTTCTGTTTCTGACATTGTAATCCTTATGCCGTAATGCGCGAAGGTCTCTTTCATCACATATCTCATCATGTCCCTGTGGGCTTCATCATGGAGTGTTCTGTACATCCTTGCCATCTTATCGTTTATCGGGAAGAATGTACCCATCACAACTGTTGTGGGTGATGCTGTTGAAAGGAATCCGTATGCTGATTTTCCAAATCCGCCTTCTGCTTTTTTCAGTGATTCCATTGTTTCTTTTCCAACAACTCCTCTTGCAACTGTTGCAGTGGTTGACTTAACAAAACGTTTTCCGAATCTTGCGGTTCTGACCATTGAGTCAATTCCACCTGTTATGTAAGGACCAAGGAGTTTGTATCTTGTTGAGCCGAAACCAAGCTTTTTGGCTGCTGTTGCTGCCATTACGTGTCCTCTTCCTCTCTTTCTGAGTTCAGGAGCACCGGTTGTAAGCTCAAGCTGACTGAGTGAGAATTTTGTTGACATGAAGTCTCTCATCGTATGAAGCAGTAATAGTCCTCTTTCATCCCCTGCAAGTTTTGCCTCCATCTTGTTGAGTATCTTACCCATTTTCTTAAGGTCTTCTGCTGAGAATGAGTTGAATGATTTTCCTCCGAACATGCTCTTAAGTTCCGCCTCTGTAGCTGCTTTTGATTTAAGCGAAAGTCCTGAGAAAGCTTTAGCGAAATCCTTGTCTGCCGCAAGTTCTCCAGCATCTGCTTTCTTTGCTCTCATTGCATTTGCAACGTCGCTGCTAATCCTTGCCACCCTAAGGCTTCCTGCAGCCATGAGTGCGCTTTCCTTGCTGAATACTCTTCTCGCGGCGCTTATTTTCTTGTTTGATGCTTCCTTAAGCTCCGTATAACCAAAAGGACCTATCATCTGTCCCCCTGCTGCTAGTCCCTTTGGTGAAGGGAGCCTAGGTGTTGCGACATCAAGAAGTGTTAAAGGAGTCTTTCCGCTGAAGTACAGAGTCGAAAGAAGCATACCGAAGAGCAGGAAACCTCCAAAGCAAAGGAAATAGTTTGACTGGAGTGTTGATGCTACCCAGTCTCCGAATCTGTTTGCAAAAAAGTCTATCTCATTTAATTCAAGTGCGCAAAGCTCTGTGTGCGCGGGTGTAGGATCTATACCTTCAGGTCCCCCCTCTATGTACGTTGCCCTGAAACCCGTACAATTTCCCTGGTAAACTGTTTTGGGTATTTCTATATTCTTATAATATATCCCCTTGCCGCTATCAGAAATCATATACTCTGATGTTTTAAGTACTCCTGTACCTTCACCATAATTTGGAAGCTGTGCTGATGACCATCCCCCAGTAGTGCGGTAATCTATCTGAACGGTAGCGTTTTCCACAAACTGGACATCGTATTTGAAGCTGTCTATCCACTCAAAAGCCTCTGCTTCGGCCTGTTCTGTTCCAAGCCTTTCAAGATTCTGCCTGTATTTTTCCCTTAGTGCATCAAGGTCTCCCTTTGAAGGGGCCTCAACAACAATAACAGTAACTTCATAAGTGTCATTGCCTATATGTCTCAGGTTAACGAATGAATCAACAAGCGCTTTATCGTCTGTATTCTGTGCAAAAACCATGGGTATTTCTGCCACTAACAGAAGCAGCATTAATACGCCGAACATCTTTTTTATACCGTTCATGTATTAATCGCGGCGAAATTCCTTTATAAATATTTCGTTTCAGAGAATAATTAAACGACAAAAGCGACAAAAAATGTAGCTTAGGTGAACAATATGGTATTGAAAATTTCAAATATTGAAAATGGTGATTTTCAATGGTGTTGAACCCCTTTACAAAAGAGATTCAATCCCCGGAGAGTATTGTAGGTAGAAAAAGGGAGATAGGTATATTTAATAGTTACGTTGAATCCACAATCCACAAAAAGCCCCTGTCAATGGCTGTTGTAGGCAGTCTGGGGATGGGAAAGACAATCCTTCTGAAAAGATTCAGGGAGATAGCTGAAAAAAACAGGTGTCTGGGTATTTATGTAAAGATACAGAAGGGAGAAGGATTGCAGAGGGTTCTTGAAAAGTCATTGAGGGAACTTGAATCCGAGCTCAGGGAAAAATCCGCCATGGGATGGATGCCTGAAGAAAAAATGGAGATGATAGGAAGAAAAGAGACAGGCGATTCACTGAACAATCTTGATACCATGAGGAAGTTTGAGAACAGTATAAATGAGGTTTATCCCATTATACAGGACAGTGTAAATGCCCTCGTGTTTCTTTTGGATGATGGGGAGAAGCTTGAGGATGCAAAGGATTCGATACCTATAATAGTAAGGATATTCGAAAGGGCAACAAGGAAAAACAGCCCTTTCATGCTTGTTATGAGCTCAAAGGTGATGCCCAGGGGTTTCGGGGAAATTTTCAATGTGTTTGAATTGAAACCTCTAACTGAAGAGCAGATAAAAGAGCTGATAAAAGACAGATTAAAGGAAAGCAAAATCAAGATGGGGGATGAATGCGCAAAGCTTATTGTCAGGGATTCAGAAGGAAATCCTTCTGTTCTGCTTTCAATATGCTGGACATTGTTCAACAGATTGGGGGAAAAAGACAAGATAATAACAAAGGCCCATTACATCAAATATAAGCAATCAATAATGAGTTCATTGTCTGCAGAGATTTTTGATCCTCTTTACAACGGAATACCTGATTCTGAAAGGAGGATACTTATTCAGTTTTCAAAAATGAAGGAATCCCCGAAGATATCTGATGTTGCAAAAAAGATGAACAAGAAACTAAGTATAGTAACAAGGCTTGTTTTGAGGCTTATCAGGAGAGGTGCTTTGATTAAAACAGGGAGAGGAAGGTACAAAATTTTCAACAGGCTTTTTTCAGAGTATCTTGAGAAACACTAGTTTTTAAAAGTGTTTTAGTGTGAAGTAATTTATGGCTGAATGGGGTATGAAAGAACTGGTTAAACAGTGGATGGAAGACCTTGTTGACCTTGATGCGAATGTTAGGATGAATGCAGGCAGGAATCTGAAGAATGCACTTATAAGGGAGGAAACAAAAGATCCCGTTGTTGAAGCTTTGGTTGCCGGACTGAAGGATGAAAGGTACGTATGCAGAACTGTTGTTTGGATAAAGGAAAATATTTGTGGCGACTGGATAACGTTGAAAGATATTCCTCCTGAAGCTGTTCAGTTACTGATTAAAGCAAATAAGCGATGGAAAGACAACGATATCATCGGGGATAATGTTCTAAAAATACTTGAGAGATACGACTCTCAGTTTGCTTTCCATCCAACAAGAAAGGCAATTCCATATCTGATTGAACTTTTATACTCTGAAAATGTTGTTGTTACATTACGGGCTGAAGAAGCCATCATAAATGCTGCCAAGGAAGGAATGCTGACTGATGAAAATCTTGAGGGGATAAGAAGAAAATTTAAAGAAATAGTTAAGCAGGAAAAAGATCCTGTTGAAAGATTGGAATTGAAAATAAAATTGATTGATAAGTACAAGAAAATTCTCTCGGCTATGAGTAGAGAGGTGCAAACAAATAAATTGAGGACAAGAAAATTAGGAGATAATGGAGGAAAATTCAGAATCAAAAGAGCAGTCAGATAATCTGTGCTATGCTCCAGTCCTGTTCAAAAACTCTTATGAAATCATCAACCGATTCTCCAGTTATTATTACTGAAGCCTCCCTGTTGTAGTTCAAAGCTGAATTGCTGAAATTATGTGAGCCTACAAATACTTTTTCTCCATCAAGGATTATGAATTTTGAATGGGTGAGTTTGTATGCCGTTGAAGCCCACCTTACATCAACTCCATGGTCTCTTAGATAATCAAAAGTTTCCTCATTTGTGTCGCTCATCGTTCTTTTTTCAATTATTACCCTTACTTTTACCCCCCTGTTTTCTGCATCTATCAAAGCATCCATAACTTCCCTTGAGGAAAATACATATATCTCAACATCCAGAGTGGAATCGGCGCTGTCGATGAATGAGATTATTTCTTCTTCAGCCCCGGGAGAAAAAACAGGAGTGGCAGTCACAGGAAAAAGGAAATTTGAAACAAGAAAGAAAATAATCAAACCAAAAGCAGTTCCCAAAGCAAAATCCCTTATTGAAAAATTCAATATCTCACCATGTAAAGATGTCTTCCCATGAAACCCATATTCTCATAGAGTTTCATCACATATTTGTTTTTGACATCCACAACCAGTTTTATCATTTTTGTTTTCTTCAACCATGATAATGTTTCCCTGATTAAAGCGGTCCCAACCCCTTTTTTCTGATATTTCTTTTTAACAACAACTGCAGACAGGCAGCCCGCTTCCTTGATTGCATAAACAGGAGGCCTTTTTTCTATTGTTGCCACTGAATATCCGAGAATTTCATCACCTGAAACCGCAACAAAAAACTGGATTTTATTTGATTTCAGGGATTTCATAAAAAATTTCTTAACTGTTTTTTCAGCATCTTTTCCAAGTTTGTAATATTTAGAATCAAACTTGCTGTGATAATTCATTAAATCCTCTAAATCAATCTGGATTACTTGATTCATGTCCTTCTTTTTTGCTTTTCTTATCTCGAACTCCACAAAATCATCTCAGTACTCAAAATCCTCTTCACAGCCAAAAAGGCTCAGATACGCAATTTCATCATCAAGGAATTTAAGAAGAAAAAGATTATATATTCTTTTCTTAGTGTTATTATGTGTTTTTAAATGTTTTTAAACATAATAATTCATGTGAGAGAGATTCATTACAGACTGAGTGGGGCAAAAAGAGCGGCAGAGTCAGGCAGAGCCATACCAAGAAAAATAAGGTCTGTTTTTTTCTGGAGAAAAAAATTAATAGAAGAAAACGTCATGCTTCCTAAACTAAAAAGAGAAGTTAAGCTTTCTTACAGAAGATTTTCACCCGGTGATGCGGTTGAATGCTCGCTCATAGCAATAGAAAATGGAAGAAAACTAAGAGATGAAAACGGAATAAAATTGAGCGAAAAAGAACACAAGGAATATATGGAATTCTTTTCCCCTGATTCAATTGTAAAAGTTGCAAAGAAATTCAACTACAGGATTGTCGAACTGGATGGAAAGGTTATAGGAACAGTAGGATTTCATCTTTATGGAGGAAAATACGCAAGAATCATTAGTCTTCATGTTGATCCCTGCCATCAGGGAATAGGGGTAGGCAGGTTTATGGTAATGAAACTACTTGGTGAATTGAAAAAAGTCTATAAAGTGGAAAAAGTCACTGCAGGAATCACAAGATACTCTGAAAGATTATTCAGCAGATATTTCCCTGGCGCGTGTGAAATTCAAGAAACAGAAGAAATGGGAGTAAAAGACATGACTTTAGATTTAAGAAAAATAAAAATATAAAAAAAAATTTCAAAGGTTTGAAACCTTTCAAATTTTTAAATCAGAGATTTCAAAGGTTGATTTTCAGTCCAAGCTCCTTCTTAAGCTCTCTGTACCTGTTCCTGATTGTAACTTCTGTCACACCAGCAACATCAGCAACCTCTTTCTGAGTCCGTTTCTCTCCGTGCATTGCACTTGCTATGTAAAGAGCTGCAGCAGCAACACCGGTAGGGCCTCTTCCCGAGATAAGACCTTTTTTAAGAGCCTTTCTGATAAGTTTGACAGCCTCTTTCTGAACATCCGCATTCAATCTGAGTGCAGTTGCAAACTTGGGCACATACTGGCTCGGGTCTGTAAGAGGAACATCCACATCAAGCTCCGCCTTGAGGAACCTGTATGCTCTTCCTATCTCCTTTTTCTCGATTCCTGAAGCTTTTGATATCTCATCAAGAGTTCTTGGGATTCCCTGTATTCTGCAGATTGCATATATAACTGCAGCAACAACACTCTCAATCAATCTTCCCCTTATAAGCTCCTCTTTCACAGCTTTTCTGTACAAAAGTGCTGCGCTTTCCTTGACATTCTCAGGAAGACCTAAAGAAGAAGCAACTCTGTCAAGCTCTGCAAGAGCAATAACAAGGTTTCTTTCCATTGAAGTAGCAATCGAAACCCTCTTGTGCCATTTCCTCATTCTGTAAAGCTGGGCCTGTTTTCTTGCCGATATCTTTCCTCCTCTTATATCCCTGTTGTACTGGTCTATTTCTGTTACAAGACCCTTGTTCGGCCTCATATATTTAATCGGGGCTCCTCCTCTTGCTCTCTTTCCTTTCTGCTCTGCATCGAAGGCTCTCCATTCAGGACCGAGATCCTGTATGTTCTCTGCGATTATAAGACCGCAGGAGCCGCATATGAGCTCTCCTTTTTCATAGTCTCTAATAATTCTTTCCCCACCACACTCGGGACATTTTGTCTTAGGCTTTTTAGATGCCCCGCTCTTTTCAGAAGATTTTTTCTTAGCCAAAATCATCCACCTCACAATAAGATTTTTAAATGTTTGGATAATAAAGGTGAAGATACTTATTTAAATACTTTTCGGTAGAAATTTACGATATGTGTCGTATAACGTGATATAATATGAGTCTAATATGCCCCAAATGCGGAAAAACAAGCGATGAAGTGTCTTTCATAGGGCCCTTCTGCACGGAATGCTATCCTGTAAAAATCAGGTGCCCCAAAGAGATAATTCTCAAAAAATGCAAGAGATGCAATAAAATAAGGCTCAGGGGGGAATGGATTAAGCCCGAAGAAAGTGAGATAGGCAGATATGTGATAAGCAAATGCAGAGGGGATTTCAAGGAAGGAAATTATTCAGGGGGAAAAGCAGAATTCATAATAGAAAAAGAAGGGCAGAGAATAACTGTTGAAAAGCCGATAGATGTAAAATATGAGATAGTGACCTGTTCTGACTGTTCAAGGATAGCAGGAGGTTATTTTGAAGCGATAATACAGTTGAGGGGGGATCTTAAAAAAGTGGAGAAATTTGCAGAAAGAATTGTCAAAAGGCTCCAGAAAAAAACATTCATATCAAAATTCACAGAAAAAAAAGAGGGAATAGATATCAATATAGGAAGCACCAAGGAAGTTATTCTTCTTTTCTCAGAATGGGGGGTTAAAGCAAAAATAACAAGAAAACTGGTAGGAAGAAAAGAAGGCAGAAGACTTTACAGGACTAGTTTTTCCGTGAGGCTTTGAATTTTTTCCCTATTACTGCCCCTATCAAGCTTAGAATTAAAGAAACAACAAACAGAACTCCTGCTATTACACTAAATTCAGAATCAAAAGAAAAAATGCTGCCATTTCCACCAACAAGAGAAGAGGTCAAGCTGAAAATCATTGGGAAAAGTACAAAGCTGATTGTGAATGCCAAAGGCCCAACCAGAGAAGCCTTCCAGATGGGAAGATGAAAATTCCTCGCCGCCCTGAATCCACCATAAAGAGGCAGAACAAGCATTAAAGAAACAAAGAAATAGAAAAAACCTTCTATGGGAGGAGAAAACATCGGATATAGGAAAAACACTATAACAAGTGCAAGCTCAAGAAAAACAATGAATTCTGATGCCTCCTCTACATCCCTCCCATAATACATGTTACCCTATCTGTAAAAAATTTTAAAATGCTATTTGTTTTTCTTCTTTCTCTTTTTCTTTGGTCTGGCAGGCTTTATGCTTTCCTCAGGAGGCCTCATTGGTTTTACGGGTTCCTTTTTTGGAGGAGTGAATTTTTTCGGTTTGTTGCTCAGTATATAGTATGCTGCAATAACAACAGCAATCACAAGAACGCCCCAGATGAGCATTGTATAGTCAAAAACTGCCTGCTCTTCTTCAGAAAACTCTTCAGGAGGTTTTTTAGGTGGTTTCTCAGGTTTTTCTTCAGGGACTTCAGGTTCTTCTGGCTCGGGAACAGTTTCTGGCAGTATTGCATCTGCCGCAAAGGCCATCGCATCTTCAGCAGCTTCCTTTGCCTGTCCGTACTTCCCAAGAGAAAATAATCTCTTTGCGGTTTCAAGCGCTTTTTCAGCCTTTCCAGTATCTTTTCCTTCAGACTGCGCATCAGAGATTTCCTTTTCCGCATCTTCTATCAGATTCAATGCCTCATCCTCCATTTCTTCTGCAGTTTCAGTATCAGGAGGAGGTTCTTCAGGTTCTGGCATATCAGATGGAAGAACATTTATCGGGAAAATCTCTGTTGTTGCCGGGTTTCCCGCAACATCTCTTGCTACGACCCTCACCGGAATTGTGCCCGTGTTCCAGTCACCAGTATCTATTGTTGTGAATACAGGGCTGTTTGTATAATCTATTGAAACGTTGAAATACATCACAAACAACTGCTTTAACTCGCCGAATTCATGTATTATGATTACTGGCTCATACTGTGGTGATGCCAATGCCGCACATTCATTTGCAGAATGGCACTTTGCAAGTGTTATCTCATTCCCCGGATAAATTGACGGCGATGTTGGATAGATTGTTATCACAGGAGGAGTTCCATCAATTATTACCCTGAATAATCCATTGAATTTCTTTCCTGAAACACTCTCTGCCCATACCCTTATTCTTTTTACTCCGTCATCCCATGAATCCGTTTCAATAACATAAGGCGCTGAAAGTGTGTTGTTTGCACCTCCGTCAACAGAATAGACAAATGATGTCAATGGATGGGATGATGAAAACAGAAGCTCCATTCCCGGCTTTATGGAAGAATCTTCAGGGGGATGAAGCATGTTTATTGTAAGAACCTCATTGTCAACTACAAAACCAACTGATTCTGTTACTGTGTTTCCCTCCTCATCAACAGCCTTGAACTGCAATGTGTAAGGGCCGTTGTCAAACGCTGAGAAATTTACATCCTCATAGAAGGTATATCCAAGATGGTTCATTGCCTGATAATAGCTTGTCTGGTTTGGTGCAAGAACCCTGTACTGCACCATCAGGTCTTCAGGTGCCGAATCATCTGTAACATTTATTACTATTGTATATTCACCGCTTACAGCTTCTCCTGCTGAAGGGTTTACAACTGAGATTACGGGAACCTGGGGCTCCTCTTCAAGAATAACTATCTTTATCTTATAATCAGAAGATGTGCTGTTTGCAAGATTTATCACACCGACAACTTCATGCCTTGTATCCATGTCAGAATTATGGCAGTCTATTGCCTGAAGGCTTGTTTCATAGCCGCTTTCAACTGCATGGTATTCTGAGGTTTCCAAAAGTGAAACTGTTGCCATTGATTCTATTGCATTGTATCCTACAAGAACTCCGTAATCATTTCCTGAATAATGGTCAACCGCCACAAATATTTCATCCGCTCCGTCATTGTCGACATCACATGCATCAACATCGTTTACATGGCTGTTGTGCATCAATGTTACGTTGTCCTGATAGATGATGTCAGAATCAAGCTCATTCAAATCCTTGTCAAGAAGCATGACTTTTGCATAATCATCAAGGATGCTTCTTGAATCGACACCTACAATTATCTCTTCATCTCCTGTTCCTGTAACATTTCCTACTTTTACTGATGTTGCTTCCCTGTTTGTCATTGTTGAACCGAATAAAGAAGTAACGTTTCCAGGGTTCTTTGTCACAGATACATGTTCTGTTGATGTCCATCCGCTTTCAGCGGCACCAGCAGTTACTACAGTTCCATTATCAAAGAAATCAATTCCGTATTCGCTTGAATCGGAAAGCCAGGATTTCAATGTTTCCTGAGAAATATCAAGAGTTCCTGAATCCGTGTTCAGTATTGCAGTGTAAGCCTGTCTGTTTCCTGGAATGTTCTTGCTTCCAACTGCATGGATATTGCACTTTCCTCCTGCTCCCTGCTTTGCTCCAAGGGCTTCAAACTGGACAAGGGTGGGTCCGTCATAGCTTTCCTGTGCTGATATTATTCCATTATAAGTATAAGTGTAAACAAAACCTCTTTCAGTTGAAATACCAATCTGATTGTATCCTCCTGCCACTATATCCTTTGTTCCGTCTCCGTCAACATCACAGAGAATCACTGAGGTTGGATGTATTGAATCAACAGGGGCAGATGGTGTTAAATACATTGAATCTTCAAAGGTTATGATTCCTGAAGAAAGTTCAAATACTGCCAATCCCATTTCCTCCCAGCCTGAGCCTGCAGCTCCTACAACAACTATTTCCTGCTGGGGATCTGAATCTATGTTTCCTATTGCAAGATCAACTGCCTGGAAATCATTCTCAGACCATTCGAGATTTACATTATCAGTAATTTCAGCAAAACCTGCAAACGCTAAACCTGCTAACACAAGAAGTAACAATCCAAATTTTTTCATTAAACCCACCGAAGTTGATACATTGGTGATGTTTATAAATATTACATAATTATATCAGAACAATGTCAGATACTTTTCTATGGATAATCGGTGCCGCTATCCTTGATGCTCTATTAGGTTTTGTAGGAGTATTTTCACTTTGGTTGAGCAAGCAGGATATTGAAAAGATTGTTCATATTCTTACTGCATTTGCCGCAGGAAGCCTTCTTGGAGGCGCATTCTTTCATTTATTGCCGGAATCACTTCATGAACTGGATACGATGCTTGTTTTCCAGTTGGCATTGCTTGGTTTCATCGTTTTCCTTTTCCTTGAATCATATCTTCACTGGCATCACTGCAAGGAATGTAAGATTCATCCTTTTTCATATATCATGCTTGTTGGTGACGGGGTGCATAATTTTCTTGGGGGGTTTGTTCTTGCCGCAAGTTTCATTGTTAGCATTCCTCTTGGTATTGCAACGATTATAGCAATTATAGCACATGAGTTTCCACAGCAGTTGGGTATTTTTGGCGTTCTTGTAAAAGGAGGGTTCAAGAGAAATAAAGCAATAGTGTACAGTTTCATTGCACAATCAACAATTATTTTCGGTGCTATCCTTGGCTATTTCCTTTCAGAATCGGTTGGATGGCTTGTTCCTTTCCTGGTACCTTTTGCAGCAGGAAATTTCATTTACATTGCTTCTTCTGATTTAATCCCTGAAATGCATAAAGCAGAAGGATGGGAAAGAGTAAAAAGCCTGATAATGTTTTTCCTAGGAATTGCATTAATGTGGGTTCTAAGAGCTCATGGGGGCTAATCCTCAAACAATTCCTTGTACTGGCCGTAGCCTTCTTTTTCCAGATCCTCTTTTGGAATGAATTTTAAAGAAGCTGAATTTATGCAGTATCTCAATCCCGTAGGTTGAGGGCCGTCATTGAAAACATGTCCTAAATGTGAGTCTGCATTCTTGCTTCTTACTTCTGTTCTTCCCAAACCTCCGAGTTCCTTTTTCTCAACAATATTGTCTGGCTCCAGAGGCTGGAAAAAACTCGGCCATCCTGTTCCTGAATCATATTTTGAATTTGAACTGAATAAAGGTTCCCCTGAAACAACATCTACATATATTCCCTCTCTTGTGTTGTTCCAGTATTCATTTTTGAAAGGGGGTTCCGTTGAGCATTTTTGTGTTACATCATACTGCAAGGGAGTGAGCATCTCCTTTAATTCCTCATCTGTTGGTTTTCCCCATATCTCTTCAAGTTTCTGTTCCCTTCCCGAGCCTGTCTTGTATATATTATATTGTATAGAGCTTTTCCTGTAATAGTCCTGATGGTAATCTTCTGCCTCATAAAAAGTTGATGCAGGAAGTATCTGTGTTGCTATTGTTTTGTTGAATTGCTTCTGCAAGTCTTTCTTTGATTCATTTGCAAGTTTTTTCTGTTCTTCATTGTGATAAAAAATTGCTGTTTTATACTGGCTTCCCTTGTCGACAAACTGCCCTTCCTCATCAAAAGGGTCTATATGCGTCCAGAAAATATTGAGGAGCTGTTCATAGGAAATCTTTGAAGGGTCGTATTTCACCTGAACTGCTTCATAATGTCCTGTTGTTCCTGACGATACCTCTTCATAAGTAGGGTTTTCCTTTTCTCCTCCGGTGTAGCCTGACACTGATTCAACAACACCTTCCTGCTCTTCCAAGGCAGCTTCAAGGCACCAGAAGCAGCCTCCTGCAAATGTTGCAGTTTCCAAAGAATCATTATTTTTATTTTCCTCATCCATAGTAACACAACCTCCAAGAAGTATAAAAGCAAGAATGATTGGGATTGACTTCATAGTTAGAGATGTTCAGGAAAAGAATAAAAACCAAATAGGAACTTTCAAGAGAGTTTTCTTTTTGCAACTTTCCACAGATGTTCAAAGTGCTGTCTGTATGTGCCCGCCATATTTTTGTTTTCTATCCTGATGACAGTAGGCGGAACATCCCAGCTTACAATAGCGACCTTGTTTGAGTAGATGAATGTGTTTGTCGGGTTAAATTCCTTTTCAGGCAAAAATCTATATATTGTGCTTTTGTTTTCAAATCTGAAAACATTTTTTCTGTCTGCAGTTATTACTTTTTCCTTGATTTTCTTTGCTTTTAATTCTTTGAAGTATTTCGGCATGAAGATAGGAAGTGTTTCATTGTATTTTGCATCATCAATACCGGTAATCAGAACTTCCTTTGCAGTTCTTGTAATATCTCTTAAAAAAACCTTCAATCCTTCCCTTCCTTCAAAAACCTCCACTTTGGTTGAAACTTTTGGCAGGGTGGACATTGAAGAAAGCTGTGGCAGGATTGTTTTCAACTTTTCTTTATTTTGTTTGATTTCATCTGCTTCTTCATCAAGGTATTCCTGGATTTTTTCAGGCTCTGCTGCAATGAAATATTTTTTTGAGTTTTTGATAACATAGCTGACAAGCCCCTTCTTCAGAAGAGTTTCAAGTTTGTCATAAACATTTGGCCTGTAAATTCCTGTTTTTGAAGCTATTTCATATACTGACAGAGAGCCGCTGGAAAGCAATGCTAAATAAATGGAAGTTTCATTTTCTGAAAGCCCTATCTGCTTCAATATATTGCGCTCATTTGCCATGTGTTGTTTTACTGCATTCTCCTTTATAATATTTTCGTCTGAAGCTAAAACGACAAGAATTTAAATACTCTTTCTGTGTGTTATTAAACATGGTAAAAAAAGAAGTTGTGAAACGGATAAGAAAGATAAAAGGAAGGTTTAGAAGCAGAACGCCTCTTTCATTGAACAACCCGGATACACCTGCTTTTGTAGAAACAGGACCGGCTCATGTAAAAGGAAAGCCTTCACAGAGGCAGCTTATTGCATTCAGGACCCCGCCATGTACTTATGGAAAATGTACTATGTGCGGTTTTGGTTCAGGAGCAGTGCCTTCAGTAACCTTTGACAATCTCAGAGCACAGCTTGAAGCAATAAACCTGATAACTGAGGGAAGGGTTTCTTTGTGTACTGAGAGTTCATTCTTCCATCCAAAGCTTCCAACAGACTTTCTTGATTTTGCATTTGAGTTAATCAGCAAAACTGGAATTCAGGAGATTGACCTTGAGTCAAGTGCAACAGGTATTATACAAAACATCGGAAAAATAGAAAGACTGAAAAGAATATTAAGGCCGGGCCAGCAGCTGTTTGTAGGTATGGGTCTTGAATCACATGATGATTTTGTTAGGAATGTACTGATAAGAAAGGAAACTTCACTTCAGGTATTTGAAGAAGCAGTTTCAGCACTGGCGAGCATAGGTTCAGGAGTTTATTCATACATACTGCTTAAACCTCCTGGGCTTAGAGAAAGAGAGGCGATTGAGGAATGCATCAATACTGTCAGATATTTCTTTGAGACTGCAAAAAGAGCAGGAATAGTACATTCAAGGGCAACAGTGAAGCCTCTTTTCATTCCAGAAGGAACAGTCGTTGAAGTTCTTTTCAATGAAGGACTGATAACAACTCCAAAATTGTGGTCACTTATAGAAGTCCTTGAAAGGGTTCATCATCTTGGAACAATATTTGTTCCTCTTACGGATGAAAATGTTGCAAGCGGTCGTCTTCCCGGAAACTGTGACAGATGTACTGAAAGAGTCAGAAAAGCAATCTCAAGATTCAGTGCAGATCAGCTGATTGAACCGCTGAAGAGGCTGTACTGCAGTTGTAAAAAAGAATGGGAAAAAAGGGTGAATGAAAATGCGCAATGATAAGATTAGGGGAATTTTTGTTCCTCTTGTTACTCCGTTGGACAAGAAAAAAAGGGTTGATGAAAAAGGTGTAAGAAGACTCATTACTTCTTTGGAGCCGAAAGTTGAGGGTTTTATTCCCTGCTTAAGCACAGGTGAAGGAAGGCATCTGAGTGAATCGCTCTGGGCAAGGATGATGGAGTTTGCTCTTGGTTCTGCAAAGCTGCCGGTTATAGCAGGTATCGAACAGAAGAAAACAGAATCAGTGATAGCACGTGCAAGGATTGCAATGTCAATGGGTATTGATACTGTTGCTGTTCTGCCTCCATTTGGAGAGAATGTTCCCCAGGAGGAGATACTCAAACATTATATGGAGATTACAGAAACAGGCGTGAAAATCCTGGTTTATAATAAGCAGCTGATGTGCGGAACAGCCATAGACATTGATACTTTGATAAGAATATGTGAGATTCCAAGTGTTGTGGCGGTTAAGGAAGGAAGTTCAGACCCTGAATTCACAAAAAAACTTCTGGAATCCGTTCCTGATGTTTCTGTTATGCAGGCATGGGAAACTCTGCTCACAAAAATCAAAACTCATGGATCGATAGTTCCATTGGCAAACCTGAATCCTGAATTGTGCAGGGCTGCTCTTGATGCACAAAGCAGGGAGATGCAGGAAAAAGTTGATGATGAAGTTGTTAAATTTCATCTTGAAGCTGAGAATCCAAGATGGTATGAGAGTGTGAAAGAGGAACTTGTAAAGAGAGGAATAATAGCGACAAAAAAGAGCTTACTGTAACTCTTTTAAAATGTTCTAGTTAATAAATAAATGTGGTTTAGATGAGATCTACAAAAGCACAGAAAAAAGAAGTGATGGGGCAGTTAAAAGGTTTTGACAAGGAAAGCCATGCGAAAGTTCTTGCTGCTGGAATTCTACGCTCATGCAGAGATTTATCAGAAGTTCCTGGAAGAGTAGCAAAAGCAAATTTAGTTGTAGAGGCAGTTAGGGATTCTGGAGTAACTTCATTTTTTTCTGCAGAATACGGGAAGGCATTTTCTAACCCTGACAATGCAGTATCAACAAGGGAGAGATTGATTGCTCATTATGAAACAGAACATGCATTGACTAAGAAACAGGCAGCAAAGATGGCAGACTGTATAATATTTGCTGCTGCTAAAAAAGGAGACGACAGTGCTGTTGATAGATTATCCAGAATATGTTCTGAATCTCTTGCAGCAGGAGTTCCTTTTACGGTTGTTGCTGATGTGGTTTACTACAACTCGGCCGATGTTTCTTCTGAGAAGTTTGCAAAGAGATGTGTCGAAACAAGCATCAAACAGAACAAACCATTGTCTGTTTCTGAAGTTAAACTTTCAGAGAGGATTTCAGAAGTTGCATAAGAGAGTTTAAACTTCAACTTCACAGAGTACTACTGTTCCCTTTAATGCAGGGTCAATCATTTCATGTGAAGGACTGAATTTTGCCCTGAGTTGTACTCTTGAGCCCGGGGCAACACCTCTTTCTCGTAGATTTTCAGAAAGTGTACTGTAAAAACTTTGAACAATTGTATCATCGAGCACAGCACGAACAAGTTTTAGAGAAACTTGAGTATCCATTTTCAACGGCTTGAGCATTCGCTTTCCTTTCTTCTCAATAACAAGATAAAACAGAATGTCAACTTTCTCAGTTGCAGCAGCCCTGTCAAGATTTCTAGATACCATGTTGGCATTGTAGGGTACAGGAAGTATTTATACATTTTGGAATAAAAAATATCTTTATGAAAAATCTGGCACCAAAAATAACAAGACAAAGATTGCTTATCGAAGGCTTCTTTGAAGGGGATGTAGACAGAAAAACAATACTGAAATTTTTCAATGGAATCACAAAGGAACTGAATCTCAAAACTTATGGAAAACCATCAATTCATGCAACTGGAAAAAAAGGAAGAAGGATAAATCAGGGATTTGATGCTTTTATTCCATTGATAGATTCTGGAATTGCATTGTATGTATGGGGAAATGCAAAATTCTTTTCAACAGTTATTTACACGTGCAAGAAATTCAATGTTAAAAAAGCAGTTAATTTCACAAAGAAATTTTTCAAAACAAAGAAAATAGCTCATCAATCGTTCTAATTAACATTTAGTTCCGTTAAAAGTAACTTTAAAAACATTAAATAATATAATAAATTCATGCAAAGAGCTGCCAAAAAAACTGAGAGACCGACAGAAAAAGGAATCAAGGATGTTTACAGAAAATGGGCTCCAATATATGATAGACACATGAAAGACACTGGGCATATTGGAGCATTGGAGCAGCTTCTAAACTATCTCCCCCACTATCTTGGAAGAAGAGGAATACTTCTTGACATTGCATGTGGTACATGCACAGCTGTGGATTATATTATGAATCGTTCAGCATGGACTAGGAATAACTATCCCAAAGTGATAGTTGCAAATGATTTTTCTCCTGACATGCTTAGTTATGCCAGAAGAAAATTACGCATGAGAGTAAGTGATACATTAATGGCAACATTAAATGAAATGCTTTCTATTGCTCGCGATACCAGATATGATGGCCAATTAAGAGGTATAGCAAGCAGGAATGCATTGATCCAAAACGGTCTTCTGCCCAGAGTTGGTTTCTTGTCTCAAGATGCAACAAACATGGAGATAACAATACCTATCGATGCTGTTCTATGCACTTATGGATTTCACTGGTTTCTGGACAAGCCAGCAGTTGCGGAAAATGTTGCAAGACTTTTAGCTCCAGGTAAATTTTTTGTATCTGTAGAAGAATGGCCCATAAGAGTAACACCAACTGAAGAAATGACTGAACTGGAAAGAACAGTGCTAAATGGAATGACAGTTATACCCCTAATTGAATTATACCAGATGTTTGAGAGTAAAGGACTAAAATTAGTAAAATTATTTGAAAGCATGATTCATCCTGGATTCACTTGTGTTACAGAGCTTTCTGTTGGTCAGGCTGAAGAAATAACTTTTACAAATCCAAGAGAGCATTCAATGTTTGGAGCTGTTTTTGTAAAAGAATAAAAAGGGCCACGGCCGAGACTTTCCCACTTTCTTAGTGCAAGTTCTTTGGCAACCCGAAAGAAAGTGCATTGAACTCGGACCTAAGGCTTGCTATGAACTTTTTGGTGAAGCTTTTTAGGCATCCCGAAAAAGGTTCTCCACAGGCCCACATGCTACCAGTGTGTGCCTTGCATGCATATCTTGAATGAAACGTCATTCAAGGCTTTACACCACCGTGGCCATACATCCCACGGGCATTGGATTTTCTTCAATACAACCGTGGCCAAAAATCCAGTTAGACTTCTGGTAGAATTATTTTGTGTTGTTCCCAGTTTTTAAACTTATACCTCTAAAAGGGCATTTTCGTTAGGTTTATAAGTGTTTATAAGCATATATTTATGTATGAATGATGATAGGGATAGAGACCAGTTTGAAGCATTCCTTAAAGAGAAAAATCCAAGGGCATACAGGAGATACCTAAAGAAGAAAAAGGAGGCTCAAAAAAAGGGAACAAATCCATTCAGGGAATTCAGGGATTATATACTAAGTAAAAAGGATGCGAAGAAGCCTGAAGAGAGAATAGATAAAAGCGTGGGATTGAAGTTCTGGATGACTGCAATCGAAAAAAGACTTATATCAGTTGAAGAGGAGGATGTTGATTTTCTTAGAGAGACATTGTTTGCAAAAAATGTAAAATTGGATCTTCTTGTTGATGTGCTTCGTGACAGAAAAAAGGTTGCGGACATAGTATGTGCTTTGAACATAGAGAAACTCAAGCATGCAAAATATGATTCTGTTTACATGATTGTTGATAAACTAGTAAGCGGCGGGAGCTCAAATGCACCACCACCTCCAAGAGGAGCGATTATGGATGCTATTCCTGCAAGCATGTTAAAAGACAACCCTCATGCTTACAAGCTTCTAAAAAGGTACATGATAGAGGACTTTCATACAGAATTCGAGAAGGATTGGGAGGAAACAAAAAAGAAACTCAGGAAAAAAGGTGAAGAAGAACCTGATAACAAAGGAATGTACGAAGATGTTATTGAGTATTTTGATGAGCTTAGAGCACTTGAGATACCTGGAGTAGTAAAAGAGTCTTACAATCCAAAAACAAAGAAGATGGATCATGTTGAGTCTTATCAAAAAGAAGGAGCTCTGTTTATAGCAAAGGAAAGAAGAACCCTCATAGCCGATGATATGGGGCTTGGAAAAACAATGCAGGCAGTGCTTGCAAAAAACCTTATTGACCAGCATGAAGCAAGAAAAACAACTTCTGTTGCTGTTGTTAAGAAAACAACAATCATGCAATGGGTATCCGAAATTAACAGATGGAACACAGAGCAGAAATCGATATATGTTGTAGGCAGTGAAGGGGTCAGCAAATGGAATCATAAAAAAGGAAAGATGGTCCTTGTAACCAGTGACAAAGAAAAGGGCATTACAGCGATATTGGAGGGAAAGCCTGATTTTGTTTTGATTAACTACGACATGGTTTTCAGGAGCTACAATGGATGCGATGTAGGAGAAAAACTTGCAAATGTTTGTGATTATCTTGTACTTGATGAAATCCAGAATGCAAAGAATGCAGAGGGATACAGAGGAAAGACAATACTTGAAATGTCTAAACAATCAAAATATGTAACGATGCTCAGCGGAACTCCTGTTCCAAATAAAATTTCTGATCTTGGTGTGATTGCAGCAATACTTTTGAATCATGAAGTCACACCTCAGCAGTTTAACAAAAGTTTCAAACACCAGCCAAGAGTAGTAAGAGACAAAATACTTCCAAAAATGAGAAGGAATACAAAGAGGAATGCAATAGGGGGAAGCAGATGTCTTGAGGAAGTAGTAAAAATTGAGATGAGTCCTGAGCAGAAAAGATTCCATGAACGTCTTGATTTGAATCCTGACAAAATGGGCAGTATGAAGCTTCTGATTGAGATGCGTAAATGTGCTCTTGATCCTAGACTTGTTGGTTTGGATGGCCCCTCGCCAAAGTATGAGAAATTGTATGAAATGCTTTATGATCATTATGATGGAAAACCTGCAGTAGTGTTTAGCAGTGAATTGAAGGAAGGTGTGTTGGATACTCTGTGTACTGAGCTAGAAGAACTAGGATTGAGTGTTGCAAGAATAGATGGTGATCCTGAAAGAAGCGGCAAACACAGGGAAAGGATACTTGATGAATTTGAAGAAGGAGAATATGATGTGCTTGTTGCTACAGGAAAGACGATGGCTGAAGGTGTGGACAGATTAACTGTTGCTGATAGAGGATACCTTCTTGATCCTCCTTACAGGGATGCAGATAAAAGACAGATGATAGGGCGTCTCGACAGAAGAGGCCAGGAAAGCGATGTTGTGATGTTCTTTACACTTGTATGTGAAAACAGTCTTGATGAACGTCTTCTTGCATTGATTGAGCAGAAAAAAAGACTATCAGAAATGCTTATTGATGGACAGCACTTGTTTGACTTTGAGAAAAAGATTATTGAGGGAGATCCACGGGAACTGGTTCACGCAGGAAATGATCCTCTGGATAAGCTGTATTGGTTCTTTGGATTGATTACAAAACTTAATACTCAAGAAGTGATAAGAGTTCTTTCAGACAAGCAAAATGGAGAGACTGTTGCTGAATTCCAGTGGGACCAATTTGAAGGTTCATTCTTTGGAAATACAATGAATCTTGTTAGAAAGATGGTTAACAATATGGAGAAAGATTCAGGAAGATTTGAGAAAATACTTGATGTTGCTTCAGGTCCCTGCCTTCTTGCAAGATCACTTGAAAGACCGGTTGTCTCTCTAGATGCAAATAAATATGCACTCCAACTTGGAAAAGAAAAACTTGGAGATATGGCTGGTGAAGGGGTTTGTGCTTCTTTTACAGACATTCCATTAACAGATTCCACGCATGATTTAGTTGTATTTTCACTTGGGTTGTTGCATTCACTACCTGAAGAGAGGGAGAGAATATTCAGAGAGATAAACAGGTGTATGAAGGAAGATGGAGTTCTGATAATAACACTTCCAAGCGGTAAAGAGCGTCATGATAAGATATGCAAATTCCTCCCTATGCTTGGATTTGAAGTAATGGAAAATGCAAGCGGAACTGCACGTGCAAAAGGAAAAGGAAAGTTTGAATGTGTCGTTATAACTGCAAAGAAAGTTGGTGAACCTTGTGCTGAAATCCTTCCTGTCGACCTTTTTGATTTCAAGGAAGAGAGGTATGGAAGCGGTCTTTGGATGTCAGGTTCATCAAGAAAGATAAGAAGAAGAGAGTACAATGACTTTGAGATTGATGATGTTCCTGTTGAAAAAGCAGTTGAATCTGTTAGAGTGAAGGAAGAAGAGGAAGCAAAAACAGAGAAAATTACTGAAGAGAAAACGCCTCCGGCAGCAGAGGAGAAACCTGCACCAGTTGTACAGCCAGAACCGGAACCTGAGTCAGTTGTTAAAGAACCTGAGCAGGAAGAAGAGAAAGTAGAATTCAGGGATAAAAGAGAGGCTATTGAATACCTAAAAAGGGCCTATGGAGAAAGGCTTTGGAATCTTACGAAAGTCCCAGAAGAAGAACTTGCTGCAATTGGAATTGAGATTGTAATTGAGGACAGAGCGAGCAAGGGTATTGATGTTAGATTAATTGGAAAGGAAGCCAAAGAGATGGGAGAGAAATACGGGGAGTTCGTTAAGAGTCGTAGGCCACCAGGTGGAAAAGATAAAGGTCCAAAAAGGAGAACAAGATGACTCACAAAAGGAAAACTGGTGGTGTTGGAAAAGGAAAACCAAGGAAGAAAGTAGAACCTTTAGATGAAGGGATGGTTAGGAAGAGGAAATGGAGTAGGTATACTGCTGATGATATTAAATTGATTAAGAAAAGGTATTATGAGCTTGTACAGGAAGGATTGAATGATGCTGATATATCTAGGAGGATTGGGAAGGAATTGGGGAGGAGTGCTGGTTCTGTAGAGCAGAAGATAAAGGGTATTAGGAAGAATTGGAAAGTTGGAGAAAATCCTAATAATCAAAAAGAATATACTGAGGAAGAAGTTGAATTGATTAAAAGGAGGTATAATGAACTTGTTGGAAAAGGGTTGAATGATGCTCAGATTGCTAGAAGAATCATTGAAGGGATAGATAGAAGTGCTGCTTCTATAAGTCAAAAACTAAGGGAAATGAGAGAAAGTGAAGAGATTGGAGAAAATCCTAATAATCAAAAG
>Ga0180433_10000241_pt1 | contig 97522 bp, 99 predicted proteins | sample SS_ome_8_FD_132980 | JGI IMG/M metagenome (GOLD analysis project Ga0180433, IMG submission 132980) | Hypersaline lake sediment archaeal communities from the Salton Sea, California, USA - SS_1_D_1 metaG | ecosystem: Environmental > Aquatic > Non-marine Saline and Alkaline > Hypersaline >... | reverse complement strand
TTTTTAGTGTTGCCTTGTTTTTGGTTATTGCTTCTGTGAAGTATAAGTTAACGCTTGTTAAGTAACCTATTGGTTCATACCTTGGTGTTTTATAACGAAGGTCTGCTAGTTTTGCTGCTATGGCGTCTTTGCTTAAAGTCTTAAGCCATTCATAACCTTGATTCATTATTTATTCTTTTCTAGAAGGCTTTTTATAACATTTATTGTTTTAGAATACTCATGGGTGTCAAGTTAAAGGATTTAGTGCCGCGGCACGAGACTAGTTTTTCTGATTTAAGTGGTAAGTGTTTGGGTGTTGACGCTTTTAATTGGTTGTATCAGTTTATCTCTATTATTCGTCAGCCTGATGGTACTCCTTTGAAGGATTCTAAGGGCCGAGTCACTAGTCACTTGACTGGCTTGTTTTATCGTACTGTTAAGATGCTTGAGGAGGGTTTGAAGCCTTGTTACGTGTTTGATGGTAAGCCTCCTTCTTTTAAGAAGGTGACTTCTTCTAGGGTTAAGCGTCGTGAGAGGGCTCGTCAGGAGTACTTGAAAGCCAAAGAAGCTGGTGATACTAAAAAAGCATTATCTAAGGCTATGCAGTCAGCTCGCTTAACTGGTGAGATGATAGAGCAAGCAAAAAAACTTCTTGAAGCTCTTGGCGTGCCAGTAATTCAAGCACCGTCTGAGGGTGAAGCTCAGGCTGCTTTCATGGTTGACCAGGGTGATTTTTATGCTGCTGCGACTCAGGATTATGACGCGTTATTGTTTGGCTCACCATTAGTGGTTCGTAACTTGAATGTTACTGGTCGTCGTCGTAAGGGTGGTCGTTATGTTGTAGTTAATCCTGAATTGATTAAGTTATCTGAGGTGCTTGATAATATTGGTTTATCGCGTGAGGGGTTAGTGATGCTCGGAATCCTAATAGGAACTGATTATAATCCTGGCGGGGTTAAGGGTGTTGGCCCTAAGAAGGGTCTTAAATTAGTCCAAGAGCATGGGGTTGACGCATGGAAGAAAGTTGAACATGATTGGCTTATTTACCCGCCTGATATTCTTGATTTCTTTATGAACCCGCCGGTTAAGAAGGATTATAATCTTGATTGGAAGCGTCCTAGTAAGAAAAAAGTAATGGCTTTACTGGTTGATGATTTTGAGTTTAGTGCTGAGCGGATTGAGAGCACTCTTGCCAGGCTTGACTTAGGCCAGACTGGGTTAAGTGGTTTTTTATGAGAGAAGGGGGCAAGCCCCCTTTCTAAAACCTCTCCTTATAATGGGGGCAAAGAATTAAATTACTGTCCTTGTTTTGATAATTTATGAGGTTGCACGCTTTCATCTCTGGTCTTGTGCAGGGAGTGTTCTTTCGTAAGAACACTAAAATTCAAGCTGATGGTTTAGGGCTTAAGGGTTTTGTTCGCAACTTAAGTGATGGTCGCGTTGAGGTAGTGGCTGAAGGGTCTCGTGAGAAACTTGACAAGCTTTTAGAGTGGCTTGGTCACGGGCCTGCAAGCGCTAGAGTGGATAAGGTTGAGCACGAGTTCTCGGACGAAGAAGGTTTTACTTTTTTTCAGATTTCTTAAAGAAGTTTTTAGCTGGTCCTTCCTTGATTGCCCAGCCAAAGCCAATACCTATGGCTAAGCTGATGCCGAGGCTAATGCCTAGTACTATGAACTTGAATGAGTCCTCTAATAGGCTGGTGTTTGTTAGGCCAAATTTTGGTAAAGCCATTACTAAGGCGAAGAATAATATGATGCCATAAGTTACTTCTGCTATCGTGTCATTAAAGGGTATTACTGCTTTCCTGATCTTCTTGCGCACAAAGTCAGCGAATACTAAGCCAATGATTATTATGCCAGCGCCAACAGTTAGTTCTGGAACCGCTAGTATTATGGCGTCGAACATTTCTGATAAGAAGTTCAAGCCTGCCCTGACTGCTGCTTCTTTAAGGAATATTAATAAGATGTAATACTTGACTATTAAACCGCCAGCATCAGTTAATGATAAATTAAATAATGATTCTTTAAGTTTCATTTTCTTAATCCAGTCATCAACTTTTGAAGCTTTCAGCAACCTCTTAACTATTGACTCGCTAATTTTGGCAATGAACCAGCCAAGAATTAATACTAGTAGTGCTGTCACTACTTTTGGTATTGACATTATTAGAGTATTGAATGATTCTTGTAACGCGTTCATTGGTAACTCGTATAATTGAGTTAATGTGTCATTAGCCATTAGTATATTCTGATGATTGGTAGTTTTTAAAAGTTTACTAAGTATTAATTTTTAGTGTTATGAAGCTTGAAGAGCAGGTAGTTGTTGAGCGTGACCGAACCGTGTTCGCTTTTAAGGAGTTAATTGTTAAGCCTAGTCCTGAGGCCCAAGACTTGTATGAGTTGGCCAGGTCTTATTTTAGTGATGCTTTGCATTTTTATGAGCAGGGTGATTTATTAGAGGCTTTTGAATTATTTGCTTATACTTGGGGTTTATTGGATGCTGGTGCGCGTTTAGGCTTGTTTGATCCTGGGGCTGCGCGCAAACACTATAAGATTGATCAATAACTTTTTAAAGTGTTGTTCTTTACTTCTTTTTTTATGAGTGATCGTTGCATTTCATGCGGTAAGAATGTTACTTCAATTGCTGATAGTGTTGTCTTTGAGTGCCCTGAGTGCGGTGAGTTAATTGTTCGTTGTGGTCATTGTCGTAAAATGGGTGTTAATTATGAGTGTAAGTGTGGTTTTAAGGGTTGGTGATTAAATGGGTCATAATGTGATTTATAATTATCGGGTAATGCCTTCAGGTGTTGAAGTTGACCTTGAAGTTTTAAAAAAGTCAATTATTGAGGTTGTTAAGTCTTTTGTTAAAGGTGATATGGGTTTTAAAGTAACGCCTATTGCTTTTGGTTTAAAAGCTCTTGATATTGCAATGATTATTGATGAAGATAGTGATGACGCTGTCCAACAAGCCATAACTGATATTGATGGCGTGCAGAACATATCAGTCCTTAGTGCTAGCCTAACTTAAGCATTACTGCTTTCTCGTTAGGGTAAACACCTTCTATCCTGCTTTGTTGTTTGAAACCTATTGACTTTAGTAATTCAATTCTTTGCTTGTTATTTTCTGGTTCTAGGGTTGCGCACTTACCGCCTAGTTTCTTAATTAAGCCTTTTAGTATTAACTTATGTTCAGGGTTTAAGTGCCAGTAGCTTAACTCGTTGACCCCGCCTATGTCTTTAATTATGACAAAACCTTTAATCCCTTCTTCCTCTACTATTAGGTTGGCTTTTGAGTTCTCTAGCGTGAACCTTAGGTCTGTTTTAAGTTTGTATAACTTTTTTAATTCACTTATGTCATTTCTCGTTATGTCGCGTGTTTTCATTTAATAAAGTATATTATTGGGAGGGTTATATAATTATTCATGCTTAAGCAGATTGCTGATGACATTACTGACTTGAAGGTTCAAGGGGCTACTAATATTGCTTTTGCTAGTCTTGTTGCCTTGCGTCACGTTATTAATAAGTCTAAGAAGTCCTCTAAGAGTGTTCTTCTTCGCGACCTTAATAAAGCTCGCACTTTATTATTTAATACTAGGCCTAATGAGCCTATGATGTATAACGCTGTTAATTACGTTATTGATAAACTCGCCGATTTTAATGGTGACTTGAGGAGTGAGGGTTTAAGATTGGTTGAGCGTTTAGAAGATGAGTTTGATGAAGCTAAGAAAAAACTGGCCTTGGTTGGTAAGAGGTTAATTAAGAAGAATAGCGTGATCTTAACTCATTGTCATTCAAGTAATGTTACTGAGATTCTTAAAACTGCTAAGCCTAGAATTAAGAGTGTTTTTTGTACTGAGACTAGGCCTAAGTATCAGGGTCGGATTACTGCTAAAGAGTTATTGAGTGCTGGTTTAAAGGTTCGAATGACTGTTGACTCAGCAATTGCTAATTATGTTAGGAAGGCTGATTATTGTTTTATTGGTTGTGATGTTATCTCTTCCACTTTCTTGATTAATAAGGTTGGTTCTCGCATGATCTCAATTCTTTGCGATAAGTATGATGTGCCTTTGTATGTTTGCTCTTTGAGTTATAAGTTCGAGCCTGAATCACTTGAGGGTGTTGGCACTGATGTTGAATTACGCAGTCCTAAGGAAGTGTGGGATAAAGCTCCTAGGAAATTGAAGATTCTTAACCCTGCTTTTGACGTTGTTGACTTTGAAGGCGTCACTGGTTTCGTGACAGAGCTTGGCGTAATGCCCCCTGACTCTTTTATTAAGTTAATGCATGATAAGAAAGGTAAGTTATTTAAGTCATGATTAGAGTTGATCAGATTACTTGTAAATTACTCTTGTGTCATTGAACGCTGAGTCAATTATTACTTGACCCACGCCTTTCTCTAATCTACCTATTACTTTTGCATCAAAGTTAGTAGTGCTAATCTTATCTAGTACTTCACTAACTTGGCTTGGCGCTACCACTAGCATTAATCCTGTGCCACAATTAAAGTAATCATACATTGATTCATCAGTGAATTCACTGTTTGCGTAAACCTCTTTGAATAATTCTTGCGGTGTTTGAGGGTTATCTATGTAAGCGTCAAGCGTGCTTGGCAGTATCTTTAATATTTTCTTGAACGCGTCGCCTGTAATGTTAACTGCAGTGTTAATCCTTATGCCTTTTAAGGCTCTGAATAAGTTATCATAAATTGTTGTTGGCTTAGCTAATAGTTTGTAAAACTCTAATCTTGCTTTTTCATCAAGCTTGTCTGCGTAACGCCTGGCCCCTGATAAGCCGTTACTATGTACGCCATTGCTCGCGATACCTATTATCACGTCGCCTTCACTTACTGTCATGTCAGGAATTGATTTCTCGTCATAAACGCTTGTTAAGACCATGTCAAGTTCAATGCCTTGGAAGTCTGGCATGTAGACAAGGTTGTTCTCAACCATTGTGATGTTTGTTAAATCACTTAGTCTTTGCAATTCATTAATAATTAATTGCTCCTTGCCTTCAAAGCCCCTGCCTATGATTATGTTATTAGTCATGTAAGTTTGTTCAGGCACGCTTAAGGCTCCGACTAATATGTCATTTAAGTTCATTGCCAAGCCGTCCTGGACAAAGCCTAGGAATTCCTCTATTGTGATTAAATTATTGTTAAATAATTCAACATAAACGTTTGGTTTAGTGCCAATACCATCAGCGTGCATCACGATTACTTTGTTTGCTAGGTTTAATTCATAACCTTCTGATCCAAAACTAATAGTGCTTAAGCCTGCATAAAAGCTTCCATCATCTAGCGTGTTCATGTCTGCTGTCTCGCCTGATGGCAGGGCGCAATTTATTCTAGCACACAAGTCTGCAAGCGTCTTAACAAAAGTGTTCCTGAACTCTTTGTTACGCTCGTGGCCTGGCTTCCTCATTATGTGATTAACTAATAATGTGAGCTCTGCTTTTGGTTGCCCACCAAAATGTTCTAAGAAAGTGTTCTCTGACAGTAAGTTAATATATTCTGGCATGTAATCCCTAGCCTCACTTCCTAATGAGCTAGCGTGAAAAGAGATTTTGCTTTTGTTTTTATTAACTTTAAGAAAGGTGGCGAAAGCGTTTCTTGCAAAAATACTAACACCTTCAGTACTAGCTATGCTATCTTGAGTGATCCTAAGTAAATCACTTGACTCCTTTGCTCCGTAACCTTTTAATTCTGTTGTCATAAACATTCTTCTGCATAATCAATTCCTTGTTGGAAAATCTTTAATCCCGGCCCTTGCCAATCAATATCATCAATTGTTCTGCCAATACGTATTTGTTCAGTAACGTAGCGAGTCCAGTGAGGGTATTGCCTTAAGTCAGTAAAGCATTCTGGGTGAGGCATTATACCTAATATGTGGCCCGTTGGGTCGCAGATTCCTGCAATGTCAAATGGTGAACCGTTTGGGTTAAATGGGGGTTCTGCTTGAGCCGGGCTACCATCTGGCTTAACATAAATTAAGGCTACTTGATCATTATCAAATAATTTTTGATATAATGTTTCATCGCGTGAGTAATACATTCCTTCACCATGCCTTACAGTTATTGGCATAACACCAAGGTCTTTTGTCCAGACACATTTTTTACTAATGCTTTTAATAGTAGTCCATTTATTGACAAAAGAACCGCATTCATTGTCAGTTAAAGTCATTGTTCTAATGCCATAACCTTGATCTGCAGGTATGTAACCTGTTTTGGTTAGAATTTGGTTTCCATTACAAATACCTATGCCTAGTATTTTTCCATCTTCTAGTAATGGCCTTAAGGTGTCACCTAGATCAAATCTTAATTTATTAGCAAACACAGTGCCAGCGCCTAAGGCGTCACCATGAGCAAATCCTCCTGCAAAACCAATTATTTGATAGTCTTCGATCATTTCAGGTTTAATCTTTTTAAGCAATACTCGGTTAACTTCAGCCCCAGCTTTTTCAAAAGCGTGTTGTAACTCATAGTCACTGTTAATCCCATTACCAACAGGTAATAATACTTTAACCATTAAGTTCACCTACTGATAATGGGTGTTTTTCTGAGATCATTAAGTCACTGTCATAAGTGCTGTGATAATCACTTCTTAATTCACTGATTGTCTTATTAATGATTAAGTCACCATTTACTCCATAGACTTGTAGTTGCCTTTCACTGGTTACTTCACCAATGCAAGCGTAAGCATTACCTTGCATGTATTCTTCGAATTGTTCCTTATTTTTTGGGTCAATTGTTACAACTAATCGGCCAGTTGATTCTGAGCCAAGGATTTGCCAGTCCTTTGTTAAACTTGTTGGAACCTTAGCAAGATCTATTTTTAGGCCTAGGTTCCCTGCTATTGCTGGTAAAGCTAGGTGAGTGAATAAGCCTCCGCGGTAAACGCCATGAGAGGACATTATTAATGATTCCTGGACTGCTCTGGCATGAGAGTGGTATAATTGCATGTTTGTTTCACTATCAACTTTAGGCACGTTAAGACCTGTTTCACTAAATAATTTATAAAGTGCTGAACCCCCTAACTCATCTTTTGTCTCTCCTAGGAGGTAAACTAGATCCCCTGATTTTTTAACATCACTTGATAAGCAATACCGGGTATCCATTATTAGTGGGGCAGCAGTCATCTGGACTATTGGTGGGGCGCTAACCCGTTCCACACCTCCTTCATTGATTGGTATTAAACCATTCATTGACATGCTATCCTTACCTGAAATTAATGGTGCTTGGTATTCTCGTGATATATCTGCTAATCCTTTAACAGCTCGCCATAATTGTGCAGTCCGGTACTCTGCTTCTGGGTTGCTCTTGCTTGGTATTGGGTTTGGCCACCCAAAATTATCATTTAATGGTATCTGGTATGTGCCATCTTCTTTTGGTGTTAAACCCTTGGCAAACGCTCGCCTAATTACTTCATCAGTGTTGACCCTGACCATGTGGTAAGTATCAATTGTTCCATAATCAGGATTATCTGCTATTGAGAAGGCAATGCCTCTGGCCGAGTTTAAGTCTGGCCTCATTACTGTAGCGTCAGCGTGAACATCCTCGTATACTCCTTCTAATGGTTTGCCAACACTACCGCCTTGAACTTCATGGTCTTTATTCCTTACCACCCAGTTATGGCTTGCAATGTTAGGGCTTGATAATAATCTTGAGAGAATCTTATTATAATCACTTATTTTAATGACTGGCTCGCTTAAAACCCTTTCCTCTGGCGTCTCCCATCTAGCTTTTAGTTTCTTTTGTGGCACTAAATTATGAAGTAATTCCATATTTATGTAAGCACACTCCATATCATTATAGGTTACGTGGAATACCCCGCTATCATTGAACTCGCCTAAGGTTCTTAGTTTAACGTCATGGTCTTCTGCTAAGGCTATTAATTCTTCAAGGCATCCTGTTTTGGTTGCAAGAGCCATTCGTTCCTGTGACTCAGAGACTAGTATTTGCCAAGGCATTAATCCATGATACTTTGTTGGTTCCTTAGCTAAGTCAATCGTGATACCATTTGTGAACTCTGCTAGTTCTCCTAACGCTGAGTTAATGCCGCCAGCCCCTAAGTCTTGCATTCCATAAATTAATCCTTTATTCCTAGCGTCACGCAGGAAATCCATTACTTTTTTCTGAGTATAAGCATCACCTATTTGCACGTGGCCAGCTGATATCTGCTTGCTGCCCTCTAATGATGATTCAGTAGCCCCGTGGATTCCATCAATCCCTACCCTGCCGCCAACAATAACTGCTAAGTCACCTGGGTTAATCTCTTTTTCCCAGGTTGGCTTGCCATTAACGTATTTTGGCCCAAAACTTGAGGCTCCGACGCCAATAAATGGTTTGCCAATGAATCCATTATCAAAATAGACTAAGTGACCTATTGTTGGGATACCACTGCAATTACCACCATCCTTAACCCCTCTATCAACACCTTTTAGTATTTGCCTTGGGTGTAATTCAGGATTTAAGTGACCGTTATAATCTGGGTCACCTGTGTGAAATGCAAGGTAACCAAAGATTAATTTGTAGAATAAGCCTGTGCCTGCAGGGTCACGGTATACTCCAACAATCCCTGTGTAAGCTCCACCATAAGGTTCTACTTTTGAAGGACTGTTATGTGATTCACCTTTTAGTGTATAAACATGGTCTTTGTCAAATTCTACGACTCCTGAATTATCAACAAGCACTGATAAGATCCATGAGAATCTTTCTTTTAACTCAAAGGCTGATTCTTTAATATAAGTTTTGAATAAGCTGTTAACTGACTCTCTTGTTCCACCATTTCTTATTATTTCTTCTAGTGCTTGTTCTTGATTTGGGATGCCTTCAAAGATGTTGCCTTTAACATCTGTTATTAATGAATTGAATATTTTATGTTTACAATGCTCACTCCAGGTTTGAGCTATTGATTCGAGTTCAGCGTCAAGAGGCATTGCTTTCAAGCCTTGTTCCTTTCTTTTTGCAATGACTTCTGGTTTCCTGAAGTACTCTTGTATTACTTTCATTTCTGTTAAGTTAAGGGCTAGGCTTCCTTCTTTACTAATCCTTGATAATTCTTCATCAATTACTTCTAAGTCAATGTACTCTACTCTTGGTTTGAAGTCCATTTCAACTCTTGGGACAATGAATTCATGCTCTTCTACTGTCCAAGTATCTGAGTCTTGCACTGTCTTGTTAGCGTAATAACTTGCTATTTGTTTTACTTGTTCTTCTGTTACTTTTCCTTGAATGCCTATTTGTAATGACGAGAATACTTTTTCACTTTCTTTTAATGGCCTGTTCAGTAAGTCTTCTAGTGCTTCAACCGCTACTTCGCCAACACTGTCTTTTGTGCCTGGTTTCCAGGCTACGTGTATCATGTAATCAGCTGGTATTTTAATTGTGGAGAATGATGAAGTCTCTACTTGTGGGTCTGTGAAGATTTCTTGTCTTGCTGTTTCTAATTCATCAATTGTTAATTGTGTGTCAAGCAAATAAGTTTTCTTAGTCCAAACACGATCTAATTCAATACCTAAGTCTTCAAGTAGTTCTTTTTTAATTGACTCAGCTCTAGGGTCAGACCCTTGTCTCATTACTTCTAGTTTTTTCACTCCCCCAAGCATACGCTTTGTTATCATTAACTCTTTAAAAATAATTTAGGTACTGTAGTATTATATTATGTGTTTAATGCCCTAAATATATTTATATGACTTTTTGTTAATAAGATCGTGACTTTGGATGTTCTTGTAATGGCTTCTGGTGGTGCTACTAGTGGTCGTGAATTAGTTGCTCTTGAAAAAGAGTTAGGTATTAATGTTGTTGGTTTTGTGTTTAGTAAGGAGGGGGCTAGTGGTGTAGAACGCATTAGGAATGATGGTTTTGATCGTTCAGTTTTTATTTTTGACGTTAATGACTTCTATAAGAGCAGGGGTTTTGAGTCAACTAGGCTTTGGCAAGATGGTGAGGATCGATCTTGGGTTAGGGAAGAGTATGATCAAGCTATTATTGATTCATTAAGTTCTCATGGTTTGAATCCAGGCCTTATCTGCTTAAGTGGTTATATGCTTATCTCAATGAAATTGCATAATTGGCGGCCAACTATTAATGTCCACCCCGCTGATTTAATGATCACTGTTGATGGCGAGCGTAAGTACACTGGTGATAACGCTGTTTATGATGCTGTTATAGGTGGCGAGCCTGAGGTGCGTTCTACTATTCATTTAGTGACTGACCCTGTTGATGGTGGCCCCATAATTGTTAGGTCTAAGGCTTTGCCCGTACCTGAATGGACTGAGGCTAATGTTAGCCAAGTTGCTGATGACTTGCAGGAATTAATGAAGTTAGAGTGTGATAACCCTGCTTATTTATGGGCTGTTCAGAACTTCGCTAATGGTGACTTGGAAGTAAAAGCTAATAAGGTTTTTTATCAAGGCAAGCACTTACCAAATGGTTATACTTTGTGATTATACTGCCGGCCAATATCTTTTCTATAGAATAAGTTTTCACAATTAACTTGGTCTAATCCTTGGTAAGCTATTTTTATTGCGTCTTCTAACTTTGGTGCTTGGGCCATTACGCCTAATACTCTGCCGCCATTAGTGATTAATTCATCACCTTCAACTTTGGTGCCTGCGTGGATTATTTTAACTAGTTAAAAAACTTTTTTGTTCTGAATGAAATATTTAAACATGTACTAGTTACTAATATTCATGCGTTTCACTGTTAGGGATCTTGGCATGTCTGGTGGCAGTCACTTGGTTGTTGTAATGAATGAGAAAACCGCTAGTCTTGAAGGAGTTCATGTTAGTTCTCGTGTTAGGTTGAAGAATCATAAGAAGAACGTGGTGGCTGTTGTTGACCTTGCTGAGTCCGAGACCCTAGGTCGTTACGAGCTTGGTTTATTTAATGAGGTTATTGAGGTGTTAGGTGTTAGTGATGGTGATGAATTAGAGGTTACTCCTGTTTCTCAGCCACGCAGTGTTCAATTTATTAAGAAGAAACTTGATGGTATTGAGTTGCGCCGATCCGAGATTAAGGAGATAGTTGATGATATAGTAGCTAATCATTTATCACAGGTTGAGATGAGCGCGTTCGTTACTGCTACTTATACTCGTGACTTAACTATGGATGAGACTTATCACTTATCTCGTTGCGTTGTTAATAGTGGTCACACTCTATCTTTTGGTAAAGGAATGGTGTTGGATAAGCATTGTGTTGGCGGGATCTCTGGTAATCGAACAACCATGATCGTGGTGCCTATTATTGCGTCGCTGGGGCTTAAGATTCCTAAGACATCTTCCCGTTCAATTACTAGCCCGGCTGGCACGGCAGATACTATGGAAGTATTAGCGCCAGTTGAGTTACCTATAAGGAAGATTAAATCTGTTGTTCGTAAGGCTGGTGGTTGTATTGTCTGGGGTGGGGCTATGAATCTTGCAGCTGCTGATGATAAATTAATTAGTGTTCGCCACCCATTAGCTTTAGATCCATTGGGTCTAATGTTGGCTAGTATTATGGCTAAGAAGAAAGCGGCTGGCAGTAATCACGTGATTATTGATATTCCTTTAGGCGTTGGCGCTAAAACTAAGAATATTGGTGAAGCAAAGTTTCTTGGCCGGCAGTTTGAGGAGTTAGGGGCTCGTTTAGGCATTAAGACTAGGGTTTTAATCACTGAGGGTAACGCGCCTATTGGTCGGGGTATTGGTCCAGTGCTTGAGGCTCGTGACGTTTTATGGGTTCTTGAGCGAAACTCTAAAGGACCAATTGACTTGCGTGATAAGAGTTTATACTTGGCTGGTGAACTGCTTGAGTTATGTGGTAAGGCAGCGCCTGGTGAAGGTGTATCTTTAGCTCGTGAAGCTTTAGAAGATGGTCGCGCTCTTGCTAAGTTAAAAGAGATAATTAAGTTACAAGGTGGTAAATGGGTTAGTCCTGAGGAGTTAAGCCCTGGTAAGTACTCTATTGATGTTAAATCACCACGTAATGGGGTGCTTGTATTCTTGAATGATGATCTTATTTCTCGTATTGCTAAACAAGCTGGCGCGCCATTAGATAAAGGGTCTGGTGTTTACTTACATAAAGTTGTTGATGAATACGTTGCTAAGGATCAACCAGTGCTTACTATTTTTGCTGAGAATAAGCGTTTGCTTGAGGAAGCAGTTAAGCACGTTAGTCCTAAATTATTCACTATAAAATAAAGAGCAATATTTAAAAAGCATTGTGAGTTTTCTTTGTCTTATGGGTCGGATTAGGACTGTGGAGATTAGGAGTGTAACTGATAGAGTTTTAACTAAGTACCCTTTGGATTCTTTTTCTGATAAGTTTAGTGAGAATAAAGCTAAGTTAAAATCATTGCCTGAAGAATTCCCTAGTAAGAAAGTTTTGAACCGCGTGGCTGGCAACATTACTCGTTTGTTTAAGCAGAAGCGTAAAGAGATGAAGGAATTGCTTGAAGGTGGAGAGCAAGTCTTTGAAGATGAAGAAGACTTATAAATAGAGGTTGTTAATAATTATTTTATGATTAATCAATGTGATTGTCCCTGGCAATGATTGTTTAATTAGTCTTACTTCTATGATTCGTGAATTTTATGGCTCTTATGGTGACCAAGCGGCTAGTGCTTACGCTAATGACCCGACTAAGTATGAGACACGCTTCTTGCCTGAAGGGTTAATTGCTTATGAATTAACTGGTTTTGACTCTATTAGTATTAAATTACTAGTTGGTGACTTACGAACCATTCGCGATTTAATTCACCCTTTAAGGAATTGTAACTTAACTATCAAGGTTCCGCAAGAATTAAGTGATTACATTTTTGACTTGCAAGAGGTAGGCTTTAAAATTCAGGGTGGCAAAAACTTATTATTACTCAATAAGTTAGGTAATTTTAATGGTTAAGGATAATGTTATTGACGCTTTTGGCACTAGTGAGATTAGGGATTATGATAAATTGCTCCGTGAGTTTGGGGTTCAAGACTTCACTAAACTTAAAGTGCCTGACCCTTTGCCTACCATGAATCGTGGGATAGTGTTTGGTCATCGTGACCTTAAACCTGTGTTAAAAGCTATGAAGGATGGTAAGAAGTTTGCAGTTATGAGTGGGATTAAGCCTTCTAATTACTTGCATATTGGGTCTAAGATGGTTGTTGATGAGATAGTTTACTTTCAGGATCATGGCGCCATTGTTCATTACGCTATTGCTGACCTTGAAGCATTAGTTGATAATGGTTTATCTCTTGATAAGTCTCGGGCAATAGCAAGGGATAACTTGCTTGACTTAGTTGCTTTAGGTATTAATTTGAAGAAAGCTCATGTGTACTTGCAATCAGAGGAGTTGCGTGTTCAGAGACTGGCTTATGTTTACTCTCGTAATGTTACTAATAACATGTTAAAAGCTATTTATGGTGAACACCCTGTTGGTATTTACATGGCAGCGTTGACGCAAGTTGCTGATATATTGTTGCCTCAAGTGATTCATGGTCCAATACCTACGGTGGTTCCGGTTGGTTTTGATCAAGATCCTCATATTAGGTTAACGCGTGATATTGCTAAGAAGCATGGGCTCTTACCGCCTGCTTCAACTTATCATAAATTTATGTGTTCTCTTTTAGGAGTTGAGCGTAAAATGAGTAAGCGTGAGCCTCAGGGTATGATAATGCTTAATGAGGATCCTAAGAAGGCTCGAAAGAAGATCATGAAGTATGCTTTTTCTGGTGGCCGTGACACTCTTGAAGAGCATCGGAAAAAGGGTGGCAGGCTTGACATTGACGTGGCTTACCAATACCTTACTTATTTTGAAGAGGATGATAAGAAACTAGCTAGTATTGCTAAGGATTACCAGAGCGGTAAGTTACTTAGTGGTGAGTTAAAAAACATTCTTGCTGATAAGATTGAAGAATTCTTAGTAGCGCACCAGAATAAACGCGAGAAAGCTAAGAAATTGGTTGATAATTTTTTAGGATAGAAATAGTTAAAAACCCTAGTTGATAGAATTGTCTTTGTGGAACTTAAAGAGTTTTTAATCCAGTACGCACCTGATATTAGGAAGTGCTTGAGTGCTTATTTAATTCTTGATAACCCTGACCTTGCTAGGGAGCGGTTAGATTCAATTATTGGTTTTATTAAAGCCCAAGTTAATGATGAATTTTTTATTAATGGCTTAAGTGATGAGAGTGTTAGAGGTATTAAGCCTTGTATTGACTTCTTGGCTGTTAATTATAAGAATCAAACTGTTAATTTTACTAAGATTAAGTTAAGGGATGATTACCCAACAGTGCCTAAGGTTTTTGCTGAGGTTAAAACCCTTGAAGGCTTAAAAGAGGTATTGCTTGATAAAGATCCTGACTCATTATCTGATGAAGAAGTTCACTTTGTTGTTGATGTTGTTTTTGATAAAACTGCAAAAGATGGTTACCCAAAACTTAGTGATTTTGCTCGACGAATGCAGACTAATTATCGATTATACACTAGGAATAAGCAAGGAAAGCTTCCAGCTACATTATATAAGTCTATTACTGACTTGCTTGGTAACTTGATTGAAGTTTATGTTGAGGTTAAGAGAGGTTTAAGTGATGAAGATAATGGGGCAACTATTGGTACTGGATTCTTATTTGAGTAATTTCTTCTTTATGTTATCAACGTCCTTTGTTAGTTTTGATTCATTAATTCCTAAATAGTTCTTTCCTTTTTCAATTACTTTTTTGCCTTTAAGGTAAACGTTTTTTATCGCGTTTATGTTCATTAACTTGGCTAGGAATTCACTAGTGCTATTAAATGGTTTTAACTTATTAATATCAATTAGTGAGAAACTAGCTTCAACCCCTTTACTTAATGGTTGATGAGTCATTTTATAAACTTCTTCTATTGGTGCGTCTTTTAGCTCGTGTGAACGCCAAGCTTCTTTTAGTATTGAAGCGTTTGGGTTCCAGGCAAATGAGTCGGTTCCTAAACTAATTATGTTGTTATTCCTAATCATGTCTCGTATTGGTGGTAGGTTATCACTGATTGCTTCATTACTTGTGGGGCAGTGCAGTATTGGCACGTTATTCTCACTTAAGTATAATATGTCTTTAGTGTCAGCATAAGTGCAGTGAGCTATTCTAACGTCATGGGCTAGCATTCCAATATCATTAAAGTATTGGATTGTTCGCTTGCCAGTTAACTCGCGCATGTGTTTTACTTCTTCAATTGTTTCGCAAGCATGAGTGTGTATTGCTAGGTCGTGTTCCCTGGCAAAGGATAATCCTTGCCTGATTAATTGGGGAGTGCACTCGAACTCGTTTGCTAAACCTAAAAGGATTTTATTTCCGTACTCTTTTTTTAATTTTAGTGTTTTCTTAAAGTCTTGTTCAAGATCTCCGGCTTCTAAATGGTTATCTTTTAATGGCAGGCAAGCAGTATAAGATAAACCTGTTTTCTTTAAGGCTTTAATTACTGGTTCTGGGTCAACGTCCATTGTGTCAATGTGCGTGACACCATTCTTTAATGATTCAAGGCAGGCTAGTAGTGAGGCTTTATATAAGTCTTCTTTTGTCCTGCGTTTATGTGACTCAAACCCTATAGCGTCAAAGTATTCGTATTTTTTCATTCCAAGGCCTGCTCCTGCCACTGACCTGCTGCCTAAGTGAACATGAGCATTAGTGAGGCCTGGCATTAGGAATAAGCCAGTGCAATCCTTGCCTTTGCTTAAGTCTTTTTTTATGTAATGAATCTTATCCTCAAAGTAGATATCTCTTTTAACTAGTTCGCCTGCTATTAGTAGGGTAACATTGTTTAATATCATAACATTAATTAACGATTCGTGTATTATTATTCTTTATGAAACTTAAGGATTATTGTTATTGGGCTAAGACTCCAGGGGTCCAACTTAATATTTCAATAGCTCTTGCTGCTTTTTCCTTTGTAATGTTCTTTTATGTTTATTATGCCTCGCTTTATTGGCCTTTAATGCTTGCTGCTTTTGTTATGGGTGCATCATTATTCTTAGCAATCTTTTACACTGTTTACGCACTACAAGTATCTTACTTAATGATTAAGAAATACTATTTTAAGTAATCTTTTAGTTTTTTTTGCCGACTTTTATCTATGATGTTCCTCATTGGTGGTTCAACCCTGATGAACTTGTAGCCCCAGTCCTTAAGCATTTGTTTTGAGTTCTTAGTCATGCCTGGCGCTGCGATGTAACCTATGACTTCACTCACGCCTTTGGCTTCCATTATCTTCTCTACGTAACGCCTTAATTGTTGGACAGCGTTAAGGCCTGCGGTCACGCGTTTGCATTCAACTATTATTAGTGTTCCTTTACCGTCATGGCCCATGACGTCAATGAACCCATACTTAGTTTGTTCTTCAAGGCTCACGGGCCTGAAGTCATTGCTAATGAGGTAGGGTTTCTCGTACAGCATTCGGGCCATGTCAGCCTCACTGCCCATTATGGATACTTCTTCCTCATCAGATAATTGGCAGGAGTTAAGGAGCATAACCTTGCTTATTTTAATAATCATTTGCTCGCGCGGGTTAATTGCTTCTGCAGTAATGAATAAATGATCCTGAGCGTCAATGCGAATGCTGGCGCCTTCTTTAATCCAATTAACTGGGTTGCGGCCAGTAGGCTTGTGAACTAACAGGGTCTTATCTGGCTTGATGATCACTATTCTATCACCACGTTCTAACTTACTATATGCGCGTCCTTCATACTTGACTTCGCACTCGCAATAAACAGTGATAAGTTCATTATGCCTGAGCGCGTGGTTCAAAACGTTCTTTGATTCCTCAAAACCAGGTTCTACATGAGACCTCATAATATCTCCTCATCGATGCCTTGTTTCATCATTTGATCAGTTGAGACTCTTTTAATCATTGGAGACATTGAAAATATTTATTAATATGTAAGGTTAAAAACATTACTAATGAAGCTTGGGATTATTGGTGGCAGTGGTTTAGATGACCCTAAGTTGTTAAAAGACCCTGAAGAACTTGAGGTTAATACTCCTTATGGTAAGCCTTCTTCACCAATAACTCATGGCCTTATAGGTGGAGTTGATGTTTACCTTCTTGCTCGTCACGGCCGAAAGCACGAGTTACCCCCTACTAAAGTTAATAACCGAGCTAATATTCAAGCACTTAAATCACTTGGTTGCACTCATGTGATAGCTACTACAGCTGTTGGTTCATTAAGAGAGCGTATTGGTCGTGGTGACTTCGTGGTCTTATCTGACTTCATTGATTTTACTCGTCATAGGAACGTCACCTTTTTTGATGATTTTAAGAATGGGCCTAAGCATACTAGCTTAGCAGACCCTTTTAGTGAATTCCTTAGGAAGAAAGTGATAAATTCTTGTAAAGATCTTAAATTAGATTTCCATCCTAAAGGAACAGTTATAACGATTGAAGGTCCTCGCTTCTCTACTCGCGCAGAGTCTAATGTTTTCCGCTTGTGGGGTGCTGACGTGATTAACATGAGCGTGGCTCCTGAAGCAGTTCTTGCTAGAGAGGCAGGACTTGAGTACGCGGCTATTGCCATGAGCACTGATTATGATTGTTGGAAAACAGATGAACTACCAGTGTCATGGGATGAGATTTTAAAGATCTTTAAATCTAATGCTGATAAAATGAAACAATTATTAGTTAATGTGATTGAATCACTTAACCTTTCTGATGAGGAATTCATTAAGTCTAAGATTAGGACTATTCCTAACTGGCCTAAACAAGGCATCATGTTCCATGACATCACTACTCTTTTAAGGGATGCTCAGGGTTTTAATCGAGTGATGAAACTGCTGGAAGAGAGGTATAAAGATAAAGATATAGATTTTATTGCTGGAGTTGAGAGTCGTGGTTTCATTCTTGCCTCAGCTTTAGCTTCTAAACTTAATAAGGGTGTAATACTCATTAGGAAGAAAGGCAAGTTGCCAGCTGAGACTATTAGTGGATCATATGACTTGGAGTATGGTTCAGCAACATTAGAAGTTCATAAGGATGCTGTTAAGCCGGGCCAGAAAGTATTATTATTAGATGATTTGGTGGCTACTGGTGGGACTATTAAAGCTGCAGGTAATCTTATTGAGAGGCTTGGAGGCCAAGTTGTTGAGTGTGGCTTTATTGTTGACTTGCCTGACTTGAAGGGCAGTGAGGGTCTTAAATGGCCTGTTTATAAGATGGTTGATTTTGAGGGTGAGTGATTTATGGCAGAGAATTTTGGTGCAGGCAGTCGTTATGATATCCCTTTAACTGATATTGCTTACTGGGTTGAAGATGGACAATTATACTCGGCCAGTCTTAGTGATTATAATGATTCTTGGATGATTGTTAACGCAGTTAATCTTGAAGCAGATGTAACTAATTTATTAAAGCTTGAAGCCTTGCCTTCACTTGAGTGTTCTTTAGAGTCAGTTAAGGTTCCGGTTATTTTTAGGAAAGATGGGTCTGGTATTACTTTAACCTTTAATGGTGAAGCTAAGGTTGTTGGTCATGAAGTTTTTGATTATATTGAGACTGCTCTTAAAGGGTATTTTATCTTTCATTTTCAAGGTGATTATAATGCTTTGATGGATAAGGTTGTTGAATTAACTAGGGATTTGGGTTCAACTATTACTAAGCCTGAATTATCTTCTGAGGATAAGAAAGTGATACAAGAGATACTTGGGGACATGCCTCGCTTGAAGAAGTTATGTCGTGGTGACCGCAAGGCTTGATAACCATTCAACTAGTTCTATTGCTTTTTCCTTGGTCCGGGCTTCACTGATAATCCTAACCACTGGTTCAGTATTACTTGGGTGTGCTAGCACGAACCAGTCTTCACCCTTTATTATTAAGTCATTATCCACTTCTTCATAATCATCTAGTTTTTTACTTAATTCTTTCATGTTAACATTTTTCAGTACTCGTCGCTCTGAATGATACTCTGGCAGTTCACTTACTAATTGGCTTATTTTCTTTTTTGTTGTTGATAAGATCTCTATTATCTTGGCTGCAGCAAATATGCCGTCGCGACAATTATTGAATTTTGGGAACATTACTCCACCGCATGAACCCTCACCGCCAAATACTTTGCCTTTAAGTTCTTTCATTTTTACTGCTAGGTATCGCTCGCCAACTGGTGTTCTGATCACGTTCTCCTTACCCATTAATTCTTCAAAAATTAATGATGAGGCAGTGTTTGTTACGAATGTTCCTTTACCTTCGTGTTTGGTGATTAAGGCTAAGCCAACGTCTTCCCTGTATATTGTTCCATCATCACCAATTATTGCTAAACGATCAGCGTCGCAGTCATGAGCAAACCCAACATCATAATCACCTGTTTTCATTAAGTTAATTAACTTACTGAGGTTTTCTTTCACAGGTTCTGGGTTTCTCGGAAATTCATTATTAATTAATTCATTATTTACTAGTGTCACTTTACAACCCATTTTCTCAAGTATTTTTGGGGTCGCGTACTTTCCTGCGCCAGCCCCACTGTCTAAGGTCACTCTTATTTTTGTATTCCTAGCCTTGACGTGCGTGAATAAGTCTTTAACATAATCACTTAATGGGTTATAATGGATTACTGCACCACCTTTTCTGTATTCTTCTTTACCTAGTTCTTTTTTTATTTCTTCTATTTCTTCTTTGCTAGTGAATGATGTTTCACTCATTAATTTTAAAGCATTCCATTCTGGAGGGTTATGTGATCCACTGATTATAATGCCTGCTTTAATGCCTAATTTATTCTTAGCGTGGATTATCACTGGAGTGGGCATTACGCCAACATTAATTACTTCACAACCCTGGTTTAGTAACCCAGCGGTTACTGCTGACTCTAGCATTGGACCACTAGTTCTTGTGTCTCGTCCAATGATTACTTTACTTTTTGCCCACTTGCCAAAAGCATTAGCTAACTCTAGTGTTTTATTAATTGTTAAGCTTTTACCAACAATGCCTCGGCAACCACTAGGAGTGATTATTAAATCATTCATTTAAAGATTCTCAATTAATGAATTATTTATAACTTTTATTCTATTATTATGCCTGGCTTGCTTGGCATAGCTTTTGGGTTGTCAACTTTTACAACGTCTACTTCGCAGCCAAACTCTGATTCTAGGAATTTAAGTGCTTGGTTTAAGGCTTTGTACTCGCCTTCTTGGGTTGTAATGTTTGTTGGTATCTTTGATGGATTCTTAACTAAGCTTTTTATTATCTTAGTTACTTCTTTAGCGTGTTCTTTTAATTCTTTATCCTTCATTGATTTAGTTATTAATTTCTTAAAGTCATGTTTATCTTTTGATTTAATGATCATATTGTATAACTTGAATTTCCATTCATCTGCAATGAATAATGAGATCTTTGATGGTTTCTTCTTAACTAATTCAATAACGTCATTAATGTCTTTAACAGTGTTCATCACTACTTTTTCATGATACTCTAATTCCTTGTTTATTAGTTTTTCTTTAATTTTCGGGAAGTTCTGTAATGACACGTAGCCTTCCTCGATTCTTGACCAAGCTTCCTCGCATACGTGTGGGATTATTGGTTCAAGAGCTATTAACCAGTCACTGACAAAGGTTCTTAGTACTGTGTTGAAGTGCATTGGACTTACTCTTTTCTTATAATAGTTTAATTCATTGATGAATTTGAAGAATATGTTAACAGCGTAATCCCTTGTTTGTAGGTTAGCGCCTTGTTTGCTGGCTTTCTTAAGTCTTGAGTAGAACCTGCTGAGAATCCATTGGTCAATGTTATTGAATTCAAAGGCTGGGGTTGTCCTAGTAGCTGCTAGCACTGTGTTTGTGAAACTTATCAATTTATTCTTTACGCTTAGTACTTCTTTTTCACGCCAGTCTGCTTGGGTTCCAATATCTGTTGAACTAATTACGAACATTCGGTATAAGTCAGCGCTGTACTTTCGTGAGATATCAATTAGTGGGATAACGTTGCCTTTGCTCTTGCTCATCTTAACCCCTTCTCTGCCGGTTAGGAATTCATTAAAGGTTACTGCTTTTGGCCAATCCTTTTTTGGAAATATATTAGTATGGTGCAGTAAGAAGAATATTAAGTGGTTGCTTATGTGGGCTGGGGCTGTGTGTCGCTGGTCATTTGGGTACCAGTAAGTGAATTCATCGCGCATTTCTTGAACCCATTTTGCTCTTGGCTTGCCTTTACCTAGGAACGCGTATTCAAAAACGTCTGGGCTTAATTGTGTTGGCTTGATTTTATGTTTCTTGATTACTTTCATTGCAATGTAGAATGCCATGTAAATTGTTGAATCACTTAAGCTTTCTATTACCCATTTCTTGTCAAATGGGAATTTAGTGCCTAGGCCTCTGCGCCTAGCGCATGGTCTTTTCTCAAGCCAGTCAAGGGTGTCAAGGAATGATTTCCGGTACTTCTCTGGGTAGATTAACATTTCATTAATTAATTTGCGGGTTTTATCTTTCCATTTTTTACCGCTGTAATCAAGGAACCATTGATCATCTATTACTGCTATTATTATCTTGCCTGTGCAACGGCATTCAGCTTTGCGCGAAGTCTCGTAGAAAGTGAAGGCTTTATCTTGTTTTTTTAACTTATTAATTACTTTATCTTTGATCTCGCTGATCTTTAAGCCAGCGAACTCCTTGCATTGCTTGTTTAATATTCCTTTGTAATACTCGTCTTTGTATACTTTCTTAGTAGCTTGTTCTATTAGGTCTTTTTGTGTTTGATCTTTTATTTTTAAGGCTTCAACAGCTTGGATGGCTGGTTCTTTTTTATAGCCTTTAATATCTATGATTGTTATTGGTTGTATTGATTTTATTTGTTCTGTGTTTAAACCATACTTGCGTATTTCTTTTTTGTTTGATTGTAAGTCTTTTAAACCAATGTAGTCTAGTGGGGCGTGAGCTGGCACTGAGTAAACTATTCCTGAGGCAGTGTCTGGGTTTACGAACTTGCCTGGTAGTATTGGTACTTCAACCCCTAATGGAGTGGTGACTGTTTTACCAACTAATTCCTTACCTAGGAATTCATTTGTTTGTTTTGTCTTCTTTGTTTGGTATGATAATTTCTCAAAAGCTTCTTTGCTCATGATTAATGTTTCCTTATTAACTCTAACTTCAACATAGGCTTTGTCTGGGTTAATCCATAAGTTAGTGATGCCATAGATTGTTTCTGGTCTTAGGCTTGAACCAATTAATTGTTTGTCATCTAGTGTGAACTTAATGGCTGTGAACTCGTTAATCTTTACTTTGTCTGTGTCCCCATCTTTAATGTCATCTTCGCCTACAGCATTGCCACAGTTAATGCAGTAAGTGACTGGGTGGTTTCCTTGGATTATGACTCCGCTTTCTTTTAGTTTTTTGTATTGCCATTCTATGAATTTATTATAATTCTTGTCTCCTGTGGTGAACTTGCGGGTCCAGTCAATGCTTAAGCCTATGCTGTTAAAGTCATTGGTTATGACGTTTGCAAAGTATTTGGCTACGCTTTCTGGTTTATCAAAGGTCTTGATTATTTTTTTTACTTTTTCAGGATCATCTTCGTAGATTGATACGTAATTAGTGTATAATTCAGTGTATTTTTCTTCTCCTTTTTTTATTCGGTCACTGATTGATAGTATTGGTGTTCCTGAGATGTGGAAGGCCATTGGCCATAGGACGTTATAGCCTTGTTTTCTTTTAAAGCGGGCTATGAAGTCTGCCACGCAGTAAGTTCGACCGTGGCCTACGTGTAATGGGCCACTAGTGTAAGGGTATGGTACTGTGAAGAAGTATTTCTTTCCACTCCCTTTTTCTGGCTCAAAAACCTTATCTTTGGCCCATTTTTTCTGCCATTTCTTCTCAATTTTAGCTAAATCCATACTAGGGATCTTAAAATATTCTTTACTTATTATTCTTTCTACTTGACTAATTGTTATTTTTGGAAGAATTATTAAACACTAATTGTCTATTTTCTTCCTAATGGCTAATGGTTTTACTAGGTTTTTGGGTGAGCGATTTATTCACTTTAAGAAAATGGTTCCTTTATCAATAACTTTCTTTTTTTACCTTTTTGGTTGGGGTTTATTAGCGCCCATCTTTAATATTAGGATTAATGAGATTACTGGTTCATTATTTTTATCAGGGATTGTTTTTTCAATGGTTGGTTTTGTCAGGATCTTCCTAGACCCATCAGTTGGTTTATTATGTGATAAGTTTAGTCCTAAAAAATTACTCCAGATAGCTCTTTTATCTTACGCGTTAATATTCTTTCTCTACTCAGTTGTTAACTCTTTTATTGAGTTATTAATTATTAGGGTTTTCAATGGTTTTGCAGCCGCCTTGTTATGGATTTGTGGTTGGACCCTTGTTAGGCGCAAGAGTAAAGGTCGCTATGCTCAGGAAGAATTAAGCGCTTGGGTCACGATCCAGGATATTGCTTACATTTTTGGTCCAATCATCGGTGGTTTTTTAATCACTGCTTTATCTTGGAAGCCAGTTTTTTATATTGCTTCATTAATCTCTTTAATAGCTTTTGTTTATGCTTCAATTAGTTTAGAAAACCCTGAATTAAAGCATAAGCCTATTAGTTTAAAAAAACAATTTAAGTCGTTTTTTAAGAATAAGTCATCAAGCATAAGGTTAGTTTCAATAACGCTTTTAATTGCTTTGGTTGCTTCAGCTTTTGCTGGATTCCTGCCTTTAAGGCTTGACGCTAGTGGAGTGTCAATTGAAGAGATTAGTATAATCTTATCAATTGCAGTGATCACTCCTTACCTTATCTTTCCAGTGATTATTGGAGTCTTAAGTGATCGTTATGGTCGTAAGATTCCAACAATAATAGGTTTATTGTGTTGTTTTTATGGCTTATTCATGTTTAGTAATTTAAACTCTTTTGCCCAATTCTTCTTTTATACTTTTGTAATATATACTGGTTTTGCTTTTATCTCAATGAGCGTTAATGCTGAATTAAATGACTTGCTTCATATAGAAGAGGTTGGGGGTTTTACTGGTATTTTTGAAATGATTAAGGATGTTGGTAACTCTTTTGGTCCAATAATTTTTGGCCTAATAGCTTCTTTTTCAGGTATGGGTTTAGCTTTTATGATTTTATCATTGATTTCTATAAGCTCTATAGTGGTGTTAAAGGGTTTTAAGGACTTTTAGTAATTAACTCTTTTTAAAAATAGTTTAAGGAAAACTTAAAAAAGAGATTGAAACTTTCAAAACATTGATGGGCCCGTAGCCTAGCCAGGATATCGCGTCATGCGAGAATTTGACCGATAGGGCAGATAGGGCGACAGGCTTCTACACTCACTTCGGATTATATTCGAAGCGCGTGAGGATACCTGTAGGTCGGGGGTTCAAATCCCCTCGGGCTCATTAAAAATCTTTTAAGCAGGTTATTTAAGTGTTAATTGTTTTTGTTATTGTTTAATGAAGCCTTTGAAGTTAATCTTGGTTTTTGGGGGTGCTATTTTAGCAATTATTGCCTTGATTGGTTACTTCTTGATTGATTATTGTGAGACTAGTCCTGAAGATTTAGCTCAAGGGGTTGAGGGCGTGGTTAGTGAGCCTTTAACTATTAGCATGTTGGCCATGATTGGTGGAGTGATTAGTGCAATTGCTGGGTTCTTTATTGCTTTATTATGCCCTATTCTCGCTTTCCTTAATTCATTACTTCCTCTTTACTGGTTTATCATTATAGGTGTGTTAACCGCTATTATTGGTTGGTACGTGGTACCTATTTAGGAAACTGTTAAGGGTTGTTTGTTTTTCCTTGATTAACTTGCTTTTTCTTAAGTCAAAACCAGTTACTCGTTCAACATAATTCTTGGCTTGTGAGTAATCATTAAAGACTTTCATATTAGTTAGTGATTTCTTGACTGCTTCACGCACAACCCAGACGCCTAAGGGCATGTAATAATCTTTAGTTATTTGGCGGATTACTAGGACGCTTGCTTGTAAGCCTTTAGTCATTAACCATTCAGTGATTGGTAGTCTTGAAGCATAGTAACCACCGCCTGTATTGCTTGCGTATTTCTTACGACCATTAAAACCTTCATCATCAGTCATTACTTGGGTTTGTTTTCCTGAGAATATTGCGCCTGGCATCCACATCTCAAATAATTCATAACTCCAGAATCTTGGTAAGAGCATTATAGTGAATATGTTGCCTAAGTAATTGCCATGAAAGATTAAGTAATTATCAATTATCTCATTATTCCTTAATTTTTTAATGTACTCCTTGCCTAGGGTGTCATCAGTGGCGGTGATTGACCAGCGAGTGGGTACTAAACGCCTGGTTTTTCCTTGGCCTAGGGTTCCCGCGCTTAGTAAATTACTAATCTCGTATTCCTCGATTTTATTATTCTTTAAGGTTATTATTGCATCACTTGCTTTGAGGTCAGTGTCATAATAAGCTTTTTGTACTGGCTTCCTCATTTTAGGGTTTTCATTTAACACTACTTTGTTCACCTCGCCTGAGGGGCCTAGTGGTTGTGAGTGAATATTAAAAGCTATTTTTAGTTTTGGCACTTTCTTTAATGATACGTCAATGCTTAAGGGCTTGTTTGATAAAGCACTGCCTTGAATTAACTCGTTAAAACCTTTTAATTCTTTAATTAGTACTTTGCTGCGAGAGTTTAATATGTTTGTTCGATAATTCATTACGTCAATGATTGAAGCATTATCATTAACCCATTGTCTTGGGCCTTGCTTGTCTGATTTATTAACTGGGGTTAGCAAGCCTGCGAAAACATTTGGGTAACCATGCCAGCCAATAAACACTCCTGGGGTTTCTGACTTGAACTCCTTGTTTAGTTTTAATTCTTTTCTGAAATTTATTTTCTCTAGTATTGGGCATCGAGGCAGGCCACAAAGTAACCGGCCTTTACACTTAACGCAGTCAACCCCTAATCTCATTATATTTCTTTTATTATTGATTTAAGTATATAACTTTGAGGATTAATTGACCAGTAAAAAATTTTTCAAGTTCCTTGACTAAATCTTTATAAAATAGTTATTTCTCAGAATTATTTAGAAAAGTATTTAAAGTTACCAAAAAACTTGATTTCCAATGAGCGATGAAACAATATTAAGGGAAGTGTCAGATGATGACTCTTTGTACTCGATAGATGAAGAGGATGAAGATACTAGGGATACTATTCGCTCATATATTGGTTAGATAATTACATTTATAAAATACAGCACTTCTATAAAGTAATATAAATGGGGTCATAGTCTAGCGGTAGGACAACCGGCTCCAGACACGTTGTTGTATTGGAGCGCTGATGCTCTTCTTGAGCAAGTGATTGAAGATACCGGTTAACCGGGGTTCGATTACGCGTAAGCGGACTTCGAAGCGCTTGCGAGTCGAAAGTCCCTGTGACCCCATTTTCATAGTCATAGACTCAAGAAATTTACGTTCTTGAACCAATGCAGCCCTTTTAGGGTTGCATAGACATTATTATTCATATGGGGAATATACAATTTTGATCACCAAAAGACTTTTAAAGCTCACATTCGATGAAATTGTGTAATGAAAATCATGAGGATGATGGGGGGAGTACTTTTATTATTGGCCTTGCTTAGTGTTGCAAGTGCTGGTTATGAAGATTATGTTATTGATTGGCAGATCCTTCCAGGTCAGGCTTATGAGAATACTGATGTCTTAGTTTTTGGTTATATTAATGTTGATGATCTTGGTATGATTGTGCCTGTAGATGATTTTGAGTTAAGGATCATGGAGGGTTCAACTATTAAGAAGACTGTTAAATTAACTGATAGCGCAATGACTTATGTTAATGATTATAATGATTCTGATATCCTTGCTGGTGGTTTCTTTGCCACTAAAGTTGATGGTTTAAGTGCTGGTACTTATTCTGCTATTATCTCTCTTGAGGGTAATGACGTTGACCATCAGACTTTCCAAGTGCTTGAGGGTGAGTCAAACTTTTCTGTTAACTTGGTTGCTTTAACAACTAATAATGGTCCTATAATGGAGTTAGATTACACTGGTGAATTAACTCCTGTTAATGTTGAGTTATTCCTTTATGGTCGTAAGAATTTTGAGACTCCTGAACAAGTTGATGTTGGTGGGGTACAGAAAGATGTGATTTTTAATGTTCCTGAAATAGACACTTTTGACCTTGATGATTATGTAGATGATGATGAGGTTTTTGGTTTTGTGGTTTATGGTGTCACTAGTAATGATAATCCTTCTGAGCCTGAGATTATTGTTTCACGTACTGGCACTAAGTCAATCATTTATGATGTTGAAGCAGGGCTTGAAACTGCTGATTTAAAGAAGGGTGCTGTTGAAAGGCTTGATTTATCTCTTGAGAATAATGGTTCATTATTAACTGATTATGTTATTGAATTGAATGGTTCATTAAGCGCTTACGCTAATGTAACTGATCTTGTTTCTTTAATGCCTGGCGAGTCTGTTGATCTTGAAGTGGTTGTTGAATTGCCTCGAACTCATGTTCAACGAAAGGGTAATTTAACTTTAACAATTAAGGCTGATGGTGTTATTGTTGATGCTTTAACTTATGAGATGGATTTGTTAGATGCTGACCCTGTTCACAGTCTTAGTGTTGAGAACGTTACTTTTGATGATGAATTCTATTTTAGAGGTGATCACGTTAAGGGTAATATTACTTTAGTTAATGATGGTGACTACACTGAAACAGTTACTGTTGAATACTATTTTGAAGGTGAATCTCATGTTAAAACAACTGATGTTACACTTAACCCTGGTGTTTCAAGGAGTGTTCCAATCTTTGTTTCTGCTGGTGATGAATCAACTTTGATTGTTACTGCAATTAATGATTATCTTGATTATGCTGAATCTTTTGAAGCTAACATTGTTGCTAAGGATTATAGTTTCTCTTTTTACTTAGATGAGAATAACATGATCTCTCAGGATTCATTAACTGAAGAGGTTAGTTTGGTTATTGAGAATACTGGTAATGTTGAGAACATTTTTATGATAACTTCAGATTACTTGTATTATGAGTTAACTAATCGAAGTGTTAGGTTAGGGTCTGGAGCTCAAGCAATTGTTAACGCTACTATTAATATTCCTCAGAACGAGGACGAGCTTAACGTGACTTTTATTGTTTGTTCAGGTAAGGATGATTGTCTTGAGGATTTATTGAATGTTGATATCTTTAGGACTGGTGGTGGTTTATCTGAGTCTGATAGTGTTGTTAATGTTACTGATTTGTCTTTAACTGGTGATACTGAGGAGGGGGTTATTTTCACTTTTGATGTGACTAATAATAAGTTAATTGCTAAGAGTTATGAGTTAGAGTACGAGACTGAAGGTGACATCACTTTTGATTTTTACCCAGATTCAGAGTTCACTGTGCAACCAGGTGAGACTGTTAAGGTTTACATGTATGCCACGCCTAGTGTTAATGGTGATTATGATATTACTTACACTATAACTGAGGAGGGTGCTGAGTTAGCTTCTGGCTCACTTGAGTTGATTGCTTCTAGTGGGGTTGAGGGTTTAACTGGTTTTGCAGTGGCTGCAGGCAGTGTCTTAGGAATAGCTGGTTTAGTAGTGCTTGTCTTGTTCATTTATTTTTACTTTATTAGGCAACCTCCTGAAGGCGAGGATGATTTTAAGCCTGTCGAGGTTAAGAAAGCTGACCTCACTAAGCCAAGTGTTAAAAATGAAAATAACAAGTACTGGTAGGATTATCTTATCTGTATTGATAATAGTCCTTTTTACAGCTCGGGGGAGTAATGCTATTCAAGCATGTCATTGTGGTACTGTTAATGCTGAGCTTAACTTCACTAACGAGGCTGGTAGTGTTCAACACTATACTCTTCAGAAGAGTGGTATTGCTGGTCCCTGGACTACTATTACCCCTACTACTTTTTCATTAACTCCTGGTCAATCAAGATTAGTTATTGCTTTCACTAGGATTGATTGTGATACTCCTGAAGGGGTTTATGGCTTGGTTGTTAAGGCTGTGTCTGCTGGTGACTTAATTACTGAGAGTGTTGATTATGAGGTTAGTTCTTGCCGGTCTGTTAGGGTTGCTCAGGAGAACCTTACTTATGATGGTTGTGTTAATCAAGAGCTTGTTATTCCTTTAACAGTGGTTAATGATGGTAATTATTTGGAGAATATTACTCTTTCATCTTCTGTTGGTGAGTTAGGGGTTGATTCTTTGTTAATTGATAGTGGTGATTCACAGGTTGTTAACTTGATTGTTTCTCCCAGGGAGGTTGGGGTTTTGCCTGTGACTGTTAACGCTGACTTTAGTGATGGTCGTTCTCGAGCCACGATTAATATTAATTCAATTGAGTGCGCTCTTTTTGAGGCTTCTTTATCAAGTGATTATGTTAGTTTGTGTGAGGATGAAGAATTAAATATTGATTTAACAGTTACTAATAATGGTCCTGATAATCATTTCTTTTTTAATGCTTCTTCATTCTTTGTTGACTTGCCTAGTTCCTTGTTTGTTAGGGCTAATCAGTCTAGGACTCAGTCCTTAACTGTTTATGGTGCTTGTGAGAGTGATATTGTTAACTCTGTGATTCAGGTGTGGGGTAATGGGACTAGGATTCTTGGTTTGCCTTTAATCCTTAACCTTAGGGGTTGTTACCAGCCTATAATTGTTAGTGAGCGGGGTAGTGATAGTGTTTGTGCTTGTGAGGATGTTAGTTATTCTTTTACTCTTTATAACCCTGGTAATCGCACTATAACTTATGCTCTTTCACCTAGCATGGGTGTAGTTTACGCTGATGGATTGGTTGTTGATCGTGTTACTTTAGGGGTTGATGAGAGTGTTGACTTAATTGTTAATGGTTCTATTCCTTGCAGTGAGTCTTATAATCTTCCATTGTCACTTACTGCTACTGCGGTTAACGCTTGTTCAAAGAGTGCTACTGCTATTATTAACTTAAGTGTTAGTTCCTGGAGTGAATGCGAGTCTGTTAGTGTTGAGGGCCCTGTTGCAGTGCCCCTTAATGATTCACCTTTCACTGTGCCAGTTAATGTTCGTAATATTGGTTTAAGGTCAACTAGTTATAATTTGGTGGTTAGTGGTTCTGCTATGAATAACTTGTTAGGGGTTAGTAAGAGTTTCTTAACTCTTGGGCCTGGTGAGAGTGAGGTTGTTGAGTTAGTGTTAGATGGGTCTAATATTACTGGTAATTTCTTAACTGTTCAAGTTTTTAGTCTTGATAACCTTGCTAGTGATAGCGTGGTTATTAATTTTGGTGGTTTTGCTTTAAGTGATTTTGATGTTTATTTTATTTTATTGCCTACTGGTGTTATTGCTTTAGTTGTTATTTTCTTGTTTAGAAGCAAGTTTTTTAATAAGGAAAAGGCTTCAAAAAAAGATGGTAAAAAGAAGTAAGCCTCTTGAGTCTTGGTTGCAGAGTGATAAGGTTTTAGTGGTTGATGATTTTGACCTTATTCAATCACTTCATGATAAGGGTTTGTTTGGTAGTGTTATTGGTCAGCAGTTAGAGTTATCTTTTGTTGAAGCTCTTTACTTAATGGAGAAGGGTAAGATTGTTGTTTATGATAAGGTTAAGAAGCCTTTGAGTGTTGCTGGTTTTGCTCGTAAGGTTAAATTAGTTAATCCTCGTTTCTGGACTCGTTATAGGGTTTACTCTGATATTAGGTCTCGTGGTTATATTGTTAAGGCAGCGCTTAAGTTTGGGGCTGACTTTAGTGTTTATGATCGTGGCACTACTCCTGGCAGGTCTCATAGTAAGTGGGTTTTGTTTGCGGTTAGTGCTGATGATTCTTTTTCTTGGCGTGAATTCTCTGCTATGAACCGGGTGGCTCATAGTGTTAAGAAGCATTTATTAGTGGGCATTGTTGATGCTGAGAGTGATGTGACTTATTATTCTGTTAGGTGGACTCGTCCTTAGCGGTTCCAAGCATCTTGTACTTCAAGGCATAGTCTGGCTAGGTTACCTAGGCTGTAGAATGGTTTGCCAGTGCTTGTGAAGTAGTAATTGCTTTTGTCTGGGAAGTTTTTTATTCTGAACCCATTTTTTGCTTCCCTGACCCTTATTCCTGTGAATGCGAAACCGTTTTCTATGTTGGCTAGGTTGAATCCAGCGCTTATTGGTTTTACTCTTTCTATGCTCTTGCGTAATTGGATGTAGCGGTCAACTAATCGTTCGGGTATTATTGAAACATAAGCGTTTACTATTTTATTGAATTCAAGCAACCATAATGATTGTTTGATGCTGTCTTTTTCAAAGAATATTGGTGTTTTGTCAAGCACTTCTTCAACTAGTTGGTTTCGGCCGGTTAATAAGCCAGTGGTTACTTTTTTATTGAACTTCATTTGATCGTATTGTTTCATTAGTTTTTGTTGTGTGAATAATATCTTGATCTCGTCTGCGTCAACATCCATTTTTAGTAGTTCGTGAACGCTTTGAGTTATTACTGTTTTTTCAGGTAAGTAGATTGAGTGGTTGAAGTCACTTAACCTAGCATGATCTAGTGTTATGGTGTAATTAAGAATCTTGTGAGTGCCTTGTATTAAGTTATTTTCTACTTTATGGATTGGTATTTGTAATGCTATTAAGTTCATTGTTTTAATTAGAAGTTAAAAACCTTTATTAATTCTTTTAAGTTTTTGATTTCATGGTCTGGTTTTGGTCCTTTCATGTTCTTGTAGGGGCCTCTTATTAGTTGTACGCTTTTAATCCCCATTTCCTTGGCAGCTCTTATATCACTATCCCGTCGATCCCCTATTAGGATTATTTCTTTTTTGTCTAATTTGAATTTTTTAAGTATCTCTTTTATTTGTTTTTCTTTTGATTCATCATCATTGGTTATCCAGACTTTGTTTCCAATTAATGGGTATAAGCCTAGCCTGTTTATTTTATCCCATTGCTTTTTTGGGTTGCCTTTAGTTAATACTCCTACTTTTAAGCCTTTACTAAGCAATTTCCTGATGAGTGGCTTAGCGTCTTTGTATAATTTCATTAATCGTTGTTTATGTGTATTATATACTGTTATTCCTTGGCTGATGATTGCTAGGTATTCTTGTTCTGATAGGTTTTTCATTGTTTCTTTAACTAATGTGTCAAAGTGTTGTTCATTGTTTGAGCCAAGTCTTTTTACAATCTTTTTTAATTTATTGAATAATTCTTTTTCTTCTCCTTTAAGTCCTCGTTTAATCATTGCTTTAATTGCTGCTTTTCTGCAAGTTATTACTTGTTCATGTGTTGGGTATAAAGTGTTATCAAGGTCAAATAGTGCTAACTTAATCATGTATAGTGGTAAGCATTCAGTATTTTTAGGTTTTTCATTAGGTTTTTATATACCAGAGTATTAGATTTCTTATTAATGAAGCGTAAGCGTTTGAGTGCTAAATCTAAGAGAGTTAAGTCTAAATCTAGGCGGGTTAAGTTTAAAACTAAGAGAACTAAGGGTTTTAAAAATCGTTTAGAAAAATTCCATGATGAGAATCGTTATTTTATCCCAGTACTCTTTGTTGGTTTTATCCTGATGATGACTGGCTTGTTTTATCTTGGCCCGGTGGTGCTTGATTATGATATTGATGTTAATCGTCCTTTATCCTTTTCTGGTGACGCTGTTATTCAATCTGTTACGCTTAGGCCTGAGTGGACTCTTGAGGTTAATGTTTTAGCTAATAAGCGGGTTACTGTTTCTTTATTTAACCTTGATGGTGAAGTTGTGGCTGAATCTAATAATAATTCTCTTGTTTACTCTCCTGACTTCTTGAACTTGTACTTTATTGAGGTTCATGGTGATAATTATGCTATTCTTGATTTTAGTTATCGAAAGGTTGGTTTAGCTCCTTACCCTACTTCTTTCTTATTTTTTGGTTTTGGCTTAATCTTGATTCTAGGGTCTTTAGTTTATTACTTGCTTGAGCCTTGGGGTTTTAAGCTTAAGCGTTATTTAGAGCTTGGTGATGCTTTATTTTACCCTGCTGTTTTCTTATTATCCCCTATTATTTTCTGGATTTTTAGGGATGCAATGTTATGGTTTCTTCCAAAATCTTTGAATATGACCATTACCACTATTCTCGTCTTGCTTTCATTAATTGTTTTTAGTTCAATTTTAATGTTTAATGAGTCACTTTTTGCTCGTAAGAAGAAGTGGCGTGAGTTTTATAAGTCACTTTTTGGTTTCTTTATTGCTTACTCTTTGGTTTTTATTATTGTCTTGTTAAGTAATGCTGGACTAGTTGGTTATTGGTTAGTGATTGTTAAATCAATAGTTATTGGTTACTTAATCTTATTATATCTTTACTCTAAGAGTAAGACTGCGTTGGTTATTTTTACTCTTACTTGGCTTGTTAGTATTGTTATTAAAGTATTAAGTTACTCTATTGGCATCCCTGTTATTTTTGACACATTCTTGACTTACCCTTCTGCTGTTGGCACGGTTCCCCTTTTTATGGTTATTAGTTTGTTTATTACTGCTGCTATTTATTTTATTCTTAGGGGTTATTATTCTAAGGATAAGGCTAGGGCTGTTGATTATGGTCTTTACGCTAGTGTTTGCATTCAAGCTTTTCTTCAGATTTATACTGGCGCAACTTTATTATAAATGAAGTGGCTTATTACTTTTTATGCGTAAGTATTTGTTATTGGTTAGTCTTTTTTTGTTTAATGTTGCATTAGCTAGTCAGTGTAGTACTACTCTTGTTGGGGTGATGGAGTCTGGTGATGGTTTTGAGGGCGTGCTTGCTAACTTAACTGTTAGTGTTGCTCCTGGTTCGGGTAATGTTTGGGTTGATACAATGCCTCTTACTAAGATTGAGACTCAGGTTAGTGCTCGTTTGGCTCGTGAGGTTGCTTGTGAGTTATTGAATATTGATTGCTCTAAGCTTGATTTTTTTTACGTGATGCGTAGTGATCATGTGATGGTTGGTGGGCCTAGTGCTGGGGCTCCTATGACTGTTTGCACTATGGCTGTTTTATTAAATAAGTCTCTTGACCCTGGGGTTGTTACTACTGGCACTATTAATCCTGATGGTAGTGTTGGCCCTGTTGGAGGGGTTATTGATAAAGCCCGCACTCTAAGTGGTTATGATAAATTCTTGATTCCTGAGGGTTCTTTTGTTGAGGATGATGGTGTTAGTCTTGAGTTAATTGAGGTTTTGGATGTTTTTGAGGCTTTTTATCATCATACTGGTTATGAGATTGTTTTTGAGAATATTTCTAGTGAGGAATTGGTTAGTGATGATTTTAATAGTGTGATGAAGTTAATGGATGAATCTTTGATTGATTTAGCTTCTGATTTATTGAATGGCACTGACGCTGGCGAGTTGCTTAATCTTTCAAGGGGTTATTATGATAATGCTAGTTATTATAGTAGTGCTAGTTACTCTGTTAGGTCTTTGATTTATTCTAATTTTAATTCTTATTCTTACTTGCTTGATAACGAGACTGCGGTGGATGAGTTAATTAACCAGACCGAGTTAAGTATTAATAATTTTAGTGATTTATTTTTTGATTCTTTTGTTATTGATCACTTGTATGATTTGGAGGCTTTTGCTGTTACAGTTGATCGTATTAGGGAGGCTGAGGAGCTTATTAGTCAGGCTCGTGAGGCTGAGACAGTTAATGATTCCTTGTTTTATTGGTCTTTTGCTGAGACTCGATTAGTGACTGCTCAGCAATGGTCTACTTTGCTTGATTACTTTTCTGATGAAGTTATTATTGATTTTGATGTTAACTCTATTAGGCCTTTTGTTATTGAGCGTTTAGAGTTTGCTCGTAATGCTATTGCTTATGCTCAGACTATTACTGGTATTTTTAACTTAAATGCTCAGGATCATTTGGATAATGCTTTGAACGCTTATGATAATGATGAGTTAGTTTATGCCTTGTTTGAGTCTTTGAAGGCTAGGGCTGAGGCTAACTTGATGATGGAGTTAAGGGGTTTTGAGAATCTTTCTTCAAGGATTGATTTTAAGCGTGAGGCCGCTATTAAAGCTATTTCTAATTCTATGAGGCGTGGTTACTTGCCTTTTCTTTCTTTATCTTTTTTAGAGTACTCTGAGTCTTTTGAAGCTGAGGATCCTTATCAGGCTTTATTATTCCTTACTTATGCTAAGGAGTTCTCCACTATTGGTTCGGCTATTAATGAGTATGTTCAATACTCACCTGATGATTACTCTTTTTCTTTTACTTTAAGGCCTGACTTTAATGATCCAATTAATCAATTATTATTAGTGGTTCTTGGTTTCATTCTTGGCTTAATCTTGGTTTTTAATTTTATGCCTCAATAAATGGTTTGAGTATTCTTTGTTTCTCTTTATCTTCTGGTATGGTTTTGAACATTTCATAAATAATCCACCAAGCCTCTACTGATTCAAAGTAATTATAGGCTTGTTGTATTAATGCATTTTCTGGTTTTCTTATTGGTTTTATTTTTGATAGTTCAAAGTATTGCATTGCATTTATTAACCCGTTAAAGTTTTCTAGTAATTCTTGGTATAATTCTTGTGGTTGGTCAATGTATTGTATTGCTTTTTGTAGTAATTCATCTTCTGGTTGAATTCCTGTAAGGGTATAAAGTATTTTAATATCTCTTAATGATTTAATCCTATTATAGGCTTCTTTAATGTCCCCTATCATGCATAATCCTTCACGAATCTTGAACCCTCTTTTGTTTAGTAAGTCAAAGATGATTTCTGGTTTTGGTTTAACCCATGAGTTTAGGAATAATTCTTCTATAATGTTTATTGGGGCTTTATCGTAAACTTTTTGTAATTCATTTTCTAGTTCATTCCAATTTATTGTTAGTTCTTGTTTTTTTATTAATTTGCATAGTAATTTTTGGTTAGTTAATAATAATTTCTTTATTACTGGTTCTTTTATTGATGGGATTTCTTTTTGTTTTAATAGTAGTGTTTTAATTATTGTTATGGCTCTTACTGGTTCTTTGGGCATTATTCCTGATAATTCATATAAGGCTTTTATTTGGTCTGGGAACTGGTATGAGTTATAGGCTTCTTGCACTTGTTTTTTGTGGTTGCTTAAGTCTGTTCTTAATTCTAATAGTTTTTTTAAGCCTCTAGCCCCTGATTTTAGTAGTGTTTCTATGTTTTCTTCAAGAGTTATTAGTCCTTGTTGGCTTTTCAGGAATCTTGGCCAGTAAATTATTTTTTGGTATTGTTTTAGTATTGTTTTTGCGTCAGCGTTTGAGTTAATTAATTCTTGTAGTCTTGTTAGTCTTTTCTTCCTTATGGTTTTTATTAATGGTAAGTGGCTTGTTAATTCTTTTACTATTTCATGATCTCTTTCTGGTATTGTTTCTAAGTTGAAGTAGAGATTATCATCTAAGTTGTAGAACATTAGTTCTTCTAGTTTGCTTAAATAATTCTCTGGGTTGTCTGATTTTAAGGCTTTTTGAATTAATTTTAGGTAAGCCTCAAATTTTGAGTATCCTGATAACATTAATTCTTTTTCCTATTGCATTCTTTAAAAAAGTTTTGTACTGTTAGGGTAAAGCTTATAAAATAATCATTGTTATTGAAATTTATGATTTTCACTAATCAATGCTTCTTTAGCTTTTGATTAGTGAGAGCTTTCTTTGAGGTTTTCACAAATGAATAATAAATCACTTATAGTTGGGGTTCTTGGACCAAAGGGGTCATATACTGAGCAGGCTGCTTTAGAGTATTTTGGTGAGTGCAGTATTAAGGATGATTACTTGAGTCCTGAGAATGTTATTGAGGCTGTTTCAAAACTTGTTATTGATTATGGAGTAGTGCCTGTTGAGAACTCAATTCAAGGGGGTGTTAGTAGCGTTTTTGATACTCTTTTAATTAATAGGGTGAATATTATTGGTCAATTAATTGTTCCAATTCATCACGTGCTTGCTTGTCATCCTAAGGCTAGGAAGTTTTCTAGGATTATCTCTCATCAGCAAGCCCTTAACCAGTGTAAAAATTATTTGCGTATGGAGTATCCTTATTGTGTTCTTGAACCTGCTGCTTCTACTTCTCATGCTGCTCAGAAAGTAATAAAAGAGGGTTTTACAGATGCTTTGGTTGTTTGTAGTGAGCACGCTGCTAAAGTTTATGGTTTGAAAATCCTTGCTAGTGATATTTCAACCACTAATAATAATGAGACTAGGTTTTTTATTATTGGTAATTGTATGACTGAACCAACTGGTGATGATTTAACTAGTCTTGTTTTTGGCTTAAAGGATCGGCCTGGGGTTCTTTTTGATACTTTGAAAGTTTTTAAGGATCATGGTGTTAATTTAACTAGGATTGGTTCTAGGCCTACTAAAAAAAAGTTGGGTGATTACTTGTTCTTTATTGACTTTGAAGGTCATAAAAAAGATAAGGTTGTGGGGAAAGTTATTGAGGCCTTAGAGCAGTGCACTACTTTTATTAAGATTTTAGGTTCTTATCCTAGATTAATAAAAAAGTTTAATAGTCAAGATCAGGTAGGTGTTAAGCAATGAGTTTTGAGGATGTTGCTGACCGATTGCATGAGTTAGAGCGTAAAGTATTGCTTTCTTTGAAGGCTAAGGATTCTCAGACTAGTGAGGAGTTAGTTAATAGCACTAAGCTTGATGAGGCTAGTGTTAATCGTGCTTTATTATGGCTTGGCAGTAAGAAATTAATTAATGTTAAGGAGGAGGTTCTTGAGTTAGTTTCATTGGATGTTAATGGTAAGGTTTATGTTAATGATGGGTTACCTGAGAAGAGGTTTATTAAACTTGTATTGCAGGGGATTGATTCACTTGCTGACTTGCGTAATAATTTGAATAAGGATGAATTTAATGTTAGTATTGGCTTGCTTAAAGCTAAGGGTTTTATACGTATTAAGAAGGGTAAGATAGAGGTTTCTAAGGATGGTGCTAAGTGGTTTAAGAAGACTTCTAATGTTGAGAAATTATTAGCTAAATTAGCTAAGGGCGTTATTGCTTCTAGTGATTTTAGTAAGGATGAGAAGAAAGTTGTTGTTGAATTAATGGCTCGTAAGCAGGTTATTAAGACTGAGTTAAAGACTATTCGGACTGCTAGTCTTTCTAGTGATGGTAAGAAGGTTTTGAAGTTTGTTAAGCTTGAATCATTGATTGGTCAGTTAACCCCTAAGGTTTTATCTGGTGGTTCTTGGCATGATAAGTCTTTCCGCAAGTATGATCTTAAAGCACCTAGTCCTCGAGTGTTTAGAGGTAAGAAGGGTATGCATTCTCTTATGATGGCTAAGATTAGGCGCATATTCCTTAATATGGGTTTTACTGAGATGAAGGGTGACTTCCTTGAGTCTAGTTTCTGGAATTTTGACGCTCTTTACCAGCCTCAGGATCACCCTGCTCGTGAAATGCATGATACATTTTTTATTAAGGAGCCTCATAGTGGTCCTTTGCCTAATACTGAGCTTGTTAAGCGTGTGGCCCGCACTCATGAGAATGGATGGACTACTGGTAGTTCTGGATGGGGTTATGATTGGAGTGAGAGTATTGCTTCTAAGTATGTGTTGAGAACTCATACTACTGGGGTTAGTGCTAAGACTCTTTCAAAACTTACTGAGGCTGACTTGCCTGCTAAGTTTTTCTCTCTTGATAGTGTTTTCAGGCACGAGACTGTTGATTATAAGCATTTATTCCAGTTTCATCAAGTTGAGGGGATTATTGTTGACCCTGATGCTAATTTTAGGAACCTTCTTGGAATGCTTAGTTTATTTTTTAAGCAATTGGGTTTTGAAAAGGTTAGGTTTAGGCCTGGTTATTTTCCTTATACTGAGATGAGTGTTGAGCCTGAGGTTTTCCATCCTGTTAAGAAGGATTGGATGGAGTTGGGTGGGGCTGGTATTTTTAGGCCTGAGGTTGTTAAGCCTTTAATGGGTATTGATGTGCCTGTGCTTGCTTGGGGTATTGGTTTTGAGCGGCCTATTATGGATGTTTTTGGTTTAAAGGATATTAGGGATATTTACTCTGATGATATTAATAAGTTAAGGGAGTTGAGTGGTTTCACTAAGAGGTTTTAGTTTATGCCAGTTATTAATTTTAGTTATAAGGATTTTTGTAAGCTTGTTGGTAAGAAGTACTCTGTTAAGGAATTAGAGGATACCATGCCTATGATGGGTATGGAATGGGAGGGTTCTAGTGGTGACGAGATTAGTGTTGAATTATTTCCTAATAGGCCTGATTTATTATCTGTTGAGGGTTTAGCTAGGGCTTATAGGGCTTTTAGGGGTTTGAGAGTTGGTTTGGTTAATTATGATGTTAAGAATTCTAAGTATGAGTTAATGGTTGATGATAATGTTAGTAAGGTTAGGCCTGTTATTAGTGCTGTTGTTGTTAAGGGTGTTAAATTAACTGATGAGACTGTTAAGAGTTTGATGCAATTACAGGAGAAGCTTCACTTAACTCATTGCCGTAACAGGGCTAAGGCCGCTATTGGGGTTCATGATTTAAGGGCTGTTAAGTTCCCAGTTAGGTACTCAGCTGTTGAACCTGAGAGTATTAAGTTTATTCCTTTGGAGTCTGCTAAGGAGTTAACTCCTGAGCAGGTTTTAAAACAACACCCCAAGGGTGTTAAGTTTGCTCACTTGGTTAACAAGTTTGATGCTTATCCAATGGTTTTGAATAATGATGGGGCTGTTCTTTCTTTTCCACCTATTATTAATTCTGAGTTAACTAAGGTTAGGTCTAGTACTCGTGACTTATTTATTGAGGTTACTGGTACTGACGGGTCTACTGTTGATAAAGCTTTGAATATTGTGGTTACTTCTCTTATTGAGCGTGGGGCTAAAGCGTATAAAGTTAAGGTTCATCATGGTCGTGAGGTTAAGGTTTGTCCTGACTTTTCTTATAAGGTTATGGAGTTGGATGCAGGTTATTGTTGCAAGTTATTGGGTGAGGCTATCCCTTCACGTAACTTACCTGCTTTTTTGAAGCGCATGGGTTTTGATGTTGAGCGTAAGGATGAATTATTGAAGGTTAGTATTCCTTGTTATCGCACTGACATAATGCACCCTATTGACTTGGTTGAGGATGTAGCTATTGCTTTTGGTTATGAGAATTTTGAGCCTTTAATCCCTAAAGTTTTTGGTATTGGTAAGGAGGATGTTTTTAATTCTCGTTATGAGTATGTAAAGAATGTTTTTGTTGGTTTTGGTTTTGTTGAGGTTTTTAATTGGTTGCTTACTAGTCGTGAAGTGCTTTTTGATAAAATGAATGATAAATCTCGTAAGGTTGTTGAGGTTTTGCAGCCTAAGAGTGAGGAGTTAGCTGTTTGTCGTGATGAGTTAATTCCTTTGTTAATTCAATTTCTTTCTAAGAATAAGCATAATGATTATCCTCAGAATATTTTTGAGGTTGGTGACGTGCTTGTTTATGATAAAAAGGTTAGTCAGGAGAAGCGTTTTGGTGTTGCTTTGGCTCACCCTAAGAGTAATTATTCTGAGCTTAAATCTTATCTTGACACCTTGTTTGATGAGTTAGGGGTTAAGGTTAAGGTTAGGGATGTGGTTAAGCCTTATTTTATTTCTGGCAGGGCTGCTGAGTTAATGGTTGGTAATACTGTTATTGGTTTGATTGGTGAGGTTCACCCTCAGGTCTTAACTAATTATGATCTTAAAGTGCCTGTTACTGTCTGCGAGCTTAATATTGAGGAACTTGTTAAATGAGTCGTAAATCTCGTGGTTGTGATTATGAGCGTAAGTTAGTTCACTTGCTTCAAGAAAAAGGTTTTTATTCTGTTAGGGTTGCTGGTAGTGGTTGTATGCGTTACCCTTCGCCTGATATTCTTGCTAGTAATGGGTTTAGGCTTATTGCTTTTGAGGTTAAGAGCACTCAAAGTGATAGGGTTTACCTTAAACCAAAGGATTTGAGTGATCTTTTAGAGTTCTCTTGTGGTTTTAGGGCTGAGCCTTGGTTTGCTGTTCACTTATTTGGTTTGGGTTGGTTTTTTAAGAGTGCCTCGGAACTAAGGGATTTGAAAGTTCTTCGTTTAGACGAAAAAAACACGAATAGACACTTTTAACACCCCATGCTTTCTTATGGAACACACCCCTTAATTTCACATGGACATTTTTATCTAGTTACCTTTATAAATAACCACTGATGAGTAGTTATTATGGTTTGTTGTGTTTTCTGTGGTGAAAGGATTAGTTCCGAAGCCAAGTTCTGTTGTAATCATTGTGGTAGGCCTTTTTCATTGCTCGCAACACATGCTCCTATAAAGAAGCTTATTAAAAAGTAGAAGAATTTTACTAAGCATTGAGTTATTATATAATATGTTGTTCTAGATCATGGTAATAGTTATAACCATTGTTTGTTTTAATATTTTTTTTAGGATGAACTTTAATCCATTGCATGATCGCTTTTATGAAGTCTTTAATGAGTTAGTTTTAACCCAGGGTGGTTATTTTAATGCTCACTCTCATATTGATCGAGCTAACACTTTTAATTTTAATGGCTTGTCTGGTAATCTTGGCAGTAAGGGTTTTACGATTTCTTTAACTCAGAAGCAGAGTACTACTGGTGAATTACATAAAAGTGATTATTATAAAGAGGCTAGTTTGCGTTCTCGTATGAGTCAGGTTCTTGATGACTCTATTTTTTATGGTGTTTCAAGGTTGGATTCTTTTATTGATTCAACTGCTGATATTGGTCTTAGGGCTTTTGAGGTCGCTCTTGAATTAAGAGATGAGTATAGGGATAGGATTGACTTTCGTGTTGGTTCTTACCCTATTTTTGGTTTTAAGGATGATGAACCCAAGCGTTTGGAGGTTTTTCTTGAAGCTTCACAAATGGCTGATTTTATTGGTGGGTTGCCTGAGCGTGATTTACTGCCTGGTCATGTTGGTTATGAGCGTCACGTTCGTAACTTGATTCAGGCTTCTCTTGCTTGTGATAAGCCTAAACCAGTTCATATTCATGTTGATCAGGGTAATATTCCTTCTGAAAGGGGTGCTTGGAAAGTTATTGAGGGCCTTAAATGGTTGGATTTTCCTAAGGAGATTAATGGTCAACCTAGTGTTTACTTAGTTCATATGTTATCACCTAGTTGTTATGGTGAGAAAGAGTTTGTTAACTTGATTCACGCTCTTAAAGAGTATAATATTGGTGTTATTGTCTGCCCTAATGCTGCTTTATCAATGAGGCAGAGGCGTGAGTTTAATGCCCCAATTCATAATAGTGTTGCGCGAGTTCTTGAATTATTACTTGCTGATGTGCCTGTTAGAGTTGGGTCTGATAATATTTGTGATATCTTTATTCCTTCTGGCTCACCTAATCTTTTTCTTGAGGTTAATGCTTTGCTTCACTCAGTTAGGTGTTATGACCTTAATGTTTTTTCTGCTTTAGCTAGTCTTAGTTCTAAGAAGTTAAGTCATACTCAGAAGTTGAATGTTTTTGATTCACTTGATGATTTTGTTAAGCCTTATTATCAGGTTTTTATTGCTTAGCAATAAGTAACTCTAATAAATGAGTAATTATTCTTTTATTTGTATGGATTTTAATTATTGGCTTATTAAGATTGGTATCTCGGTTGCGATTTTTATTGTTGCTAAGATTATTCACTGGTTCATTAATCATAGTATTCACCGGGTTGACACTTATGCTGAGAAAAAGGGTTTGTCTGCTCTTGATATTTCTGATAGTAGTAAGAAAGCTATTTCGCAGTTCTCTAAGTACATTATTTATGGTATTGCTTTTCTTGGCGTGTTATACGTTTTTGAGTTAAATGATATCTTGATGGGTATCCTTACTGCAGCGGGTGTTTCAGGTATTGCTATTGGTTTTGCTGCTAAGGACTTAATTTCTAATTCTTTGTCTGGTCTTATCTTAATTTTTGATCGGCCTTTTAGTCTTGGTGACTCTGTTGAGATTGGTCGTTTTATTGATAAAGGAACTGTTGAGAGTATTGGTATTAGGAATACTACTCTTAAGTTGCGTGATGGTAAGATTGTTACTGTGCCTAACTCTCAAGTATTGTCTGAGCACGTTATTAATCATTCACGAACCGCTGTCCGATTGGTTGAATTAATTGTTGAGGTTGATATTGACTCTAATGTTAAGAAGGCTTTGAAATTAGTTGATGAATTACTTGATAGTATTGAATGGAAATCTGAGCATAATCCTTCTGAGGTTTTTATTGCTGATGTTAATAAGGATAACGTTATTCTTCGGATTAAGGTTTGGATTGACTCTGTTAGGTATGGTGAGCGTAAGACTGAATTATTTTATCAGATTAGGGATTTATTGAAGAAGAATCGCATTAAGTCTTCTGTTATTAGGGAAGATGATGGTTCATAATTCAAAAGGTAAGTGTATTGTATCTAATTCACGTGTTTCTAATTTAATTATTTGTTCTAGTATGTAAGTTCTTGGGGTTTGATTAATGAATTTTTCATTTATTGTTTTTTTTACAAAACCAGCTTCTATTAATTCATCTATTTTGAATAATAGTATGTTTTCATTGATGCTTGTTTTTGTTAGTAATTCTTCAAAAGTTAATGGTTTATTTAATGCTGAATGAATTATTTTTGCGTTTCTTGTTTCTTGTTCTTTAAAGAAAGCGTAATTTAATGGTTCTTCTGGGTGAAACCATTTATCCTCTGTTATTATTGTTAGACCATATATTCTTGTCATGAAATCTAATTGTCTTTCAATGTTTAAGCCTAGCTTCTTAACTAAGTACTTGCAGAACTCGTAATCTGGTTTAACTCTTAGGTGAGCGTCTATGAAGTAGCCTTTAATGTTAAACCTTTTTAGGTAGAATACCATTTTATTTTTTGTTTCTTTTAGTTTTCTTTTAAGGTTTTTGGTTAGTAAATAATATATACTTCTATTTGTTTAATTCTTTTAATGAGGGGTATTAAGTTATTTTTTTTGTTCTGTTTGTGTTTTGGCTTTGCTTTTGCTAAACCAGTGATCTCTGTTTCTTCAGTCACTAATCCTAGCAGTGTTTTTGCTGGTGATAGTGGCTTTGTTTCTGTTACTGTTAGTAATACTGGTGAGGATGGTATTGATGACGTGTGGGTTAATGTTACTAATCATAGTCCTGAATTAATTATTGGTGATCCTGGTTGGAGTATTAGTCGTATTGCTGCTGGTTCTAGTCATGATGCTTCTTTTTTATTTAAGGTGGCTGATTCTGCTAGTAATGGTGTGTTCTTTATTGACTTCACTATTTCTTTTACTGGTTATGGTCTTAGGGAGAGTACTGGACGGGCTTTTGTTACTGTTTCTGAGAGTACTGAGTTAGTTTACTCTCTTAGTTCTAATGAATTATTGCCTGGCAATAATAATGTTGAATTAACTATAATTAATCCTAATAATCGTTCTGTTAGTAATGTCTTAGTTAAGCTTGTTGGGTTTGAGCCTTTTTCAGTTCTTGATCTTGAGAAGCATATTGCTTTACTTGAGCCTTTTGATAGTGAAGTTCTTGATTTTAGTGTTTGGGTTGATGATGTTAGTGAGGGTGTTTATTCTTTAACTCTTATTAGGGATTACCTTGGATTGGAGCGTAATGCCACGCTTAATTTTAGGGTTCATGGAGAGCCTGATCTTACTTATGAAGTGGTTGAGGGTTATATTATTGAGGCTGGTTCAAGGGGTAATGTTTCCTTTTTTATTCGTAACACTGGCTTGGTTAATGCTAGTGATGTTAAGGTTAGTTTAATGGCTGTTGACCCTATTTCTATTAGTAATCCTGAACAGTACTTTGAGAAGGTTGTTAATAATGATTCCATAATTGTTACTTATGCTTACTCTGTGTCTAATGATGCTGAGCCTGGTATTTACCCTGTTACTTTGGGTTTTGATTATGGGGTTAATGAGAGTCATGATTTACAGTTTGAGGTTATCGGGGTGCCTGACTTGGAGATAGCTGGTGTTAACACTGATCCTGAGCGTACTTTTGCTAATTCTGAGTTCACTGTTTCTGTTCAGGTTGAGAACGTTGGTTCTGGTAAAGCGCGTAATGTTAAGGCTTTCTTAACTGTTAATGAAGATATTAAGGGGGTTACTGATTATTTTATTGGCCCAATCGAAGCTGATGATATTGACTCCGCGGTTTTTGACTTAATTGTTGGTGACTTGCCTGAGGGGCCTTCTGATTTATTATTTAATATTACTTATACTGATCTTGAGGGTGTTGAGTACTCTCTTAACGAGTCACTTAGGGTTTATATTAGGCGTCAGCCTGATTATACTTTGATTACTGTTGCCATCATTGTTATCCTTTTAGTTGTTATTATTTACTTTCGTAAGAGGATTTTTGATTTTATTAAAAATCTTGGTAAGATGATTTAAGATGATTAAGTTCTCGGTTAGGAACTTGTTAAAGCGTAAGACAAGGAGTTTCCTCACGCTTAGTGGTATTATTATTGGTGTTGCAATGATTATTGCTTTAGTTAGTGTTTCTGAGGGCCTTACTCGTTTCACTACCGAGTTTATTGGTAATTTTCAGGGCATTTTCGTGTTGCAGAAAGACGTGCCTGATGATATTTTCTCTCGTGTTAATATTGAAGATGCTGAGTCTATTGCTGACATGACTGGGGTTAAAGATGTTTCTACTGAGATTACTGGTATAATGAGGGGTATTGAAGGTACTAGTGCTGGTATTGACTTAGCTGCTTTTGCTGGGTTTTTTATTGGGGTTGGGCCTGATAGTGAAGAATTATTAAAGGCTACTTATGGGGCTGAGGTTGATAAAGGTCGTTACTTGATTGATGGTGATCGTTATAAAACGATTATTGGTGGGGGCTTGGCTGACGATTATAATAAACAGGTGGGTGATAAGATTAAGTTTAATGATATTGATTGGCGTATTATTGGTATTTTTGAGGAGGGTACTGGTTTAATGGATGGCGGGGCTGTTATTCCTGTTGAAGTGGCTCAGGAGATTAGTGGTTTTGAGGATGATATTGTTACTTTTCTGACCGTGTTACCTGAGGACCCGGCTGAGATTGACGAGCTTGTTAGGCGTATTGACTTGCGTTACCCTCACCTTGATGCTTATACTGCTCAGGACCTTGGTGACACTGCTGGTGATTACTTGTCTACTATTAGGACTGCTTTCTGGTTGATCTCTATTGTGGCTGGGATTGTTGGTGGTATTGGGGTGGCTAACACGATGATTACTAGTGTTTATGAGCGAACTAAAGAGATTGGGATATTAAGGGCTGTTGGGTGGACTCAGTTTAACATTATTTCTTTAATCTTAACCGAGGGTATTGTTTTGAGTTTTATTGGTGGTTTCCTTGGCATTATTTTAGGTTCTTTTGTAGCTTCTCTTATTGCTGGGTTGACTGGTTTTGCTGTTTACGTTAGTTTTGAGTTAGTGGCTCAGGCTTTTACTTTTGCTTTAACTGTTGGGTTGGTTGGTGGTTTATACCCTGCTATTAAGGCTGCTAGTATGGATCCTGTGATGGCTTTGAGGTATGAGTGATTTATGATTAAGTGTAAAGGTTTATATAAGAAGTATTTTATTGGCACTCCTAGTGAGGTCACGGCTGTTAAGAATGTTAGTTTGAGTATTAAGAAGGGTGATTTTATCACTATTACTGGCCCTTCTGGTTCTGGTAAGTCAACTTTATTGCATATCTTGTCAGCTCTTGACCAACCTACTCGTGGTAGGGTTTTAGTTAATGGTGAGGACACTAAATTTAAGACTGATAAGGAGTTATCGCTTTTAAGGCGTAAAATTTTTGGTTTTATTTTTCAGGGTTTTAATTTAATTCCTATTATTAGTGCTATTGAGAATGTTGCTTTGCCTTTGATTCCTGGCCGTTTTAGTAAGGAGTTCATGCGTCAGAAAGCCACTGCTGTTTTAAAAGCTGTTGGCTTGGGTCACCGGTTGAATCATAAACCTATTGAACTTAGTGGTGGTGAGCGTCAGCGAGTCGCGATTGCTCGATCGCTTGTTAATGAGCCTGAGATTGTTTTTGCTGACGAGCCTACTGGCGAGCTTGACTCCTCTACTGGCCGGGGGATCATTAAGTTAATGCGTGAGCTTAATCGTGAGCAGAAAACTACTTTTGTGATAGTGACTCATGATGAATCACTTACTAAGTACTCTAAGCGTCATATTAGAATGCGTGACGGTGAGGTTCATGGTGACTTAGAGAATAACAATGTTGAGGATTTATAATTAATGGGGGCTTGGTTAGCCTCGGAAGGGATTCGAACCCTTGACCAACAGTTTACGAGACTGCCACTCTAACCACCTGAGCTACCGAGGCATGCTGTACACTTTCTGGTTGTTAGTTGAAAGGTTTTGTTTTAATTTTAAGGTTTTTGGAAAGACTTAAGTTTATGTAAATCATACCTTTCTAGTTATGGAAGCTGCTAAGATTAAGGCAATGCTTGACACTTTTTCCAAGACCCTTAATGCTCAGACTATTTTTGGTAAGCCAATAACCCAGTCTGGTAAGACCATTATACCTGTTTGCGCTGTTGGTTTTGGTTTTGGGGCTGGTGGTAACGCTGCTAAAGCTAATGGAATGGGTGGTGGTGGCGGCGTCTTACCTGTGGCTTTGATCATTATTGATAAGAGTGATGTTAGGGTTGAACCTTTAGGCCCTGTCGGAGTCACGGTTGACAACCTTGTTGAGCGTTTAATTGATGGTGTGAAGAGTTTTGCCACAAAGAAGAAAAGTAATAATTGAGGTTAGTAAACGAACCTTAAAGGATAAGTGTCTTAAATGCACTCTTGAGTCTAAAGAATTAATTAGTGATGACTTCTTTGTCTGTTTTTATTCTCTAAGCCCTAAATGACTTAATTATTTTTGATTCTATTCGACTCATTATTAACCGCTTATTTGTTGGTTCATTAGTTCTTGTTAAGCTATCACCTACTTCTTTTAAGGTTTCATAACTCTTTAAGCAGATATCTGTTATTGTTATTCCTTTTTCTTTTTCTTCTAGTTTGTAAATAACACCTAAATTATTTCTGAAGTCGCGTTTATAATTATGTTCAACCACTAAGTATTGATCGCTTGTTGTTGGGTTTCTTAATATGAGCCCCATTATCTCTGGACAATCATCTATTTGGTATAATTGTGTCTGAGGATCCATTTGTAAGCCTTTTAGGTCTCTTATCATCTGGAATAAGGCAAAGTCAAATTTTATTGTTGGTCCTTGTTCTTCTAAGGGGCAACCAAAAGGGTTATCTATGCTTAACTCAATATTATTTATTTTTCCATAAATCCATACTGGTTTAATTGCGTACTTTGTTTCATCACATTTCAATTCTGTTAGGTCAAATTCATTAAATCTACTGTATATTAATCGATCATCTTTTAAACCCATTAACTCATCTATGAATTCTTTTATGAATTCATAATGTATTCTTTCAGTTAATTTATTGAATTTAATGTTCTTTGTTGATAACAATCTTATTTTATCTTTTAATGTAATAGTTTCTTCTTGATCTGCTGGCTTAAATAATTCATAATCAACCCCACTTCCTTCTAAACTAGTATCTGGGTTAACACATGAATCATCTTGACTAAAACTATATAGTATGTTAACTGATAAATCATCTTTTAAGAAATTACTTAAGCCAAAACCTGAACATTTGTTTTGTTTAATTCTTTCAATGAAGAATAATTTATCTGGTACAAAACCAAAACAATCTTCTTCTAGTAATTGTGTTCCTATTGAATAACTGTAACTAGTATTTGAGGCTAGTTTATCTAAGAATTCTGATAACACTTTTGTCTTAACTTCTTGTATAAAATCGATAATTAAGAATTTCTCATCACTGTAAGCTGCATCCACTAAAGTCATTCCCTGCATTGCTGAGATTGCATTAATTACTTTATTATACTCTTCTACTCTTCCTGACTTACTCCAGTCAGGGATGCCAAAACCTTCTAGTACTTTTTTCGGATCCCTTTCTTGTATTAGGTTTTCTAACCTGCTTAACTTACTGCTCATCGTATGTCTTAACTTACCTTCTAAGATTTTTTCAAACTCTGGTCTGATAAAACCAAAATATCTAAGATGATTGTATGAAATCAATAATCCTCTAGCATTCATTTAATTCTTTTTCGAATTTAAGGTTTTATTAACTTTTTGATTCTGCGTTCTTTTGGCACGTAATTCCATAACTTCTTGTTTGCTATCTTACCTGGACCAACTATCTCACTTTTATAACTTAGACCGCAGTAACCATTAAAATCTGTTTCTATCTCAATATTATAACCCATTAACCATTCCTTTAATTGTTCTTCACTTAACTCAATAACATTCTTTTTAGGCCTGAGTAATTGGGCTCCTTCAATGCTTGGCCTAAAACCTTCATCTGTTAACCGGCCAATATACAAGCCAATACCTTCTGCATTAAGCCTTCGTAAGTCAACCTTACTTGTCTGTTTAGTTCCTAAATAAACTCTTCCTTTACTACCCTCATAAAAAGTTCCCTGCAATAGAGTACCATACTGTCTTTTCATAACTCGCTGCATGAACTTAACCTCCTTATTATTCATTAACCTGACTTTAATAATCTGACTTCACCACCCTTTCGAGACCTCTTTTCTTTTTCATAACTCTTCCACCTTTCTGATTTTTGCACAATAGAATCCTTCCTCAAGGAGGGGGACACCCCCTCCTTTAGAGATAATCCTCCCCCATTTAATGATCATTTCTTAGCACCTTTAACTATTTTTGCATAATAGAATTCTTCAGTGCGAAGGGGACAACTACGTTTTCCCCTTTCGAGACCTCTTTTCTTTTTCATAACTCTTCCACCTTTCTGATTTTTGCACAATAGAATCCTTCAGTGTTATTATCTTGTGGGTATACTCTGATAGTCTTTTTTATTTCTTCATCATAAGTTTGGCCTTGCCATTCAGTGACGCCTGGTCTTGTTTTCAAGCCTTTTAGTTTTACTGGCTCTATTTTTGCTTTTTCATTTCTTAATAAGTAATCTATTACTTCCTCATTCTCCTCTGGTGATAGACTGCAAGTACTATAAGTCATTAAACCACCTGGTTTTAAGGCTTTATAAGCTGTCCTGATTAAGCCTTTCTGCACTGATGCGAACTTAGGGAACATTTTATGATTCCATTGGACCGCTGCGTAAGGGTTTTTCCTTATCACTCCTTCCCCACTACAAGGAGCGTCTAATAATACTCGATCAAAGTATTCGGGCATTTTCTTAAAGTTCATACCGTTTCGTCTAGTGATTATGATGCACCTAGCCCCCATTCGTTGCATGTTGAATTTTAGGATGCTAACGCGGTCTATTCGAACATCGTTCGCGATTATGAGTCCTTCATCATTCATTAAACCCGCTATCTGGCCTGTCTTACTGCCTGGACTAGCAGCTAGGTCTAATACTTTTTGGCCTTGTTTTAACTCTAATAGTAACGGTGGGATCATACTGGCTGGTTCTTGAACATAATAGTAACCAAGGAAGTGTTCAAGTGAGTTCCCTGCTTTGTCAGGGCCGGAATCTATCCAGAACCCTTCCGCACACCAAGGTACTTTCCGCAGAACCCATCCCTTGTTCTTTAATCGACCGTTTAAGGCCTTTACTGTAGTTTTTAAAGTATTAACCCTTAAAGCATCAGTTAATGGTTCCTCAAGTATCTTAAAGTACTCTTCAGCGTCATCACCTAGAAGTTCTCTGGATCTTTGTATGAATTCCTCTTTTAGTTTCATGATTCTTCTCAATAAAACCTTTGTTTTTAAATAATGCTTTGCATAAGGAAGCCAACAGAGTAAGCAATTATTGCTGCAATACTCCCGATTATTAAGGTTTCACCACCACTGACATACCATTTTTTTTCAAGAACTAAACCTTTAATTGTCCCAACTAAGAATAAAGCAATGAAGCTAATTGTTAATGATAAAATGAATGCAATACTGTTAATTTGTGGAATAAAAATACCAATTACAAAAGTGATTAAGGGGATAAAACCCATTATTAAGAATGAACCAAAAGTAACGAGAGCCGACCTTTTTGGGTTAACATTCTCAATGCTTAACCCAAGTTCTTCTTTCATCATTGTGTCAACCCATACTTTTTGGTTTTTGATTATTGTATTAACAATTTTATCTAACATTTTGCCTTTAAAGCCTTTCTTTCTGAAGATTTGCTCAATATCTTTTACTTCTTCATGAGGAGTTGTTATTAACTCTTTTTCCTCACGCTTCCGTTCTTTATGATAGTGTTCTTGCTCGCTTTTAACACTTAAATAATTGCTGATTGACATGCTAAGCCCATCTGCAAGTAGGTTAGCAAAACCCAATATTAAGATAATAGATAAAGTTAATCGTGCTCCACTAACACCAGCAACCACTGCAAAAGTGGTTATTATCCCATCTATCGAGCCATAAACAAAATCTTTAACAAAGAATAGGTTTAATTTTTTTATTTTCATAATTACTCCACGATTGTTCCTGTAAAATTATTTTTATTAAGGACTTTTTTCAAATTATCCATTCCTTGTATGAAGATAACTTTTATTTTATCACGGGCTGCTAGCTTACTCGCTGCTAAGTCAAAAATGAAGTTAGCGCCTTGACCTAATTCATACTCACTGGCTAGTTCTATTAACCTCTTATGACTTAATGTTTTGAGTAGTTTAGCATTACTGTGTTTTCGCGGGTCTTTATCATAGACTCCGGGAACGTTTGAGACATTAATAACGCTAGCACCAATTAAGCCAGCAATCACTACTGAGTCAAAGTCAGTGGTTACCCCGGGGAATAAACCATTAGTTACTGATAAATTACCTTGAACTTCTTCTAGAGTTCTTGCTCTTTTTACTTCTAGGGTTGAAGCCACTATTTCAGCGTTTAACTCTGTGGCTTGCATGCCAATCACGTCTAGCCTGGTTGATTTAACCCCTAATTCTTTGCCTGCTTTTATGTAATCCCTAGCTATTCGCCCGCCACCGCAGACAATTACTAGTTCATGTTTTGTTTGCTTAACAATTTTTTTTAATTCTTTAAGTAATCCAGTATTAATTATTCCTGGGTTAATGATTGAACCACCAAGACTAATAACGTATTTCACTTAATTCTTTAACCTTTTTGTTTTAATAAGTTTAATTCTTGATTGCCTTTCTTATTGAAGTTATGGTGAGAGTAATCTTTTGTTCCTTACCTGACTTCATGTTCTTGAACGTAACCTTTTTTTGTTTAATATCCCTTGGACCCACAATAAGTACTTTTTTATAACCAAGGTCATCTGCTAGGCTTAATTGTTTACTAATATTAGCATCTGAAGTGTTAACAAAAATGTTAACACCCTTATTCCTTAACTTATTAGCAATCATGTTTGCTTTCTTAAAAACGTCTCCTATGGTTGCAATAAATAAACCCTTTTTACTGAAACTTGGAATCAAACCCTTTTCTTTTAGTAATTCTAGTAAGACCATATCACCAATCCCAAAACCAGCACAAGGAATCCTTGGGCCTCCAAAATCACTGATTAAGTTATCATATTCTCCACCACCAAGAATAGAGCGTAACTCTCCTTTAATGTCAAAGGCTTCAAATACTATGCCTGTGTAATAAGCAAGGCCACGCACTATACTAAGATCAAATTCTACAAATTCTTTGCGCAAAAGAGGAAATAACTTGTCTAAACGTTGAGTATTAACAAAGTTCCGCAGGTATTCTAAGCATTCAAACCCTTTTAATTGCAGAATCTTTTTTAGTTCCTTTGAATTACTTAACTTATTTAATTCATTAAAGAATGCTTTTTCCCCAAGTTTGTACCTTTTGTCTAGTAAGAGGTAGAATTCTTTTTCCTTAAGCTTAAACTTCTTGATTAACTCATTAACTATTTGACGATCATTAACTTTTACTTTGAAGTCTTTACTACTTAACCCAAGGTTCCGCAATAAATTAATGCATAAACTAATTAATTCTGCAGTTGACTCAGTGTTTGAGCCAATAACGTCAGCGTTGTATTGGAAGAACTCGCGCCCGCGACCCCTCTGGGGTCTCTCATATCTAAATATTCGCGGGATACTAAACCATTTTAATGGTTTCTTAAACTCTTTACCATACTGCACTATGTAGCGAGCTAATTGTGGAGTGAGTTCTGCGCGCAAACAAACATCCCGACCACCCTTATCAGTGAACCAGAATAATTGCTCTTTGATCTCTTCACCACTCTTATCAGTGAATAACTTAACTGGTTCAATAATTGGGGCTTCATATTCTTCATAACCAAATAATTGACTAACCTGACGCCACTTATTAAAAATGTACTTTAACAAGCGCCAATCCTTTGGTAAGAAATCCCTAGTCCCCCGGTAACCTTGCATTAATTCATTCATAAGGTATCACCTGCTTTTAAGAATAATGGGCCGGGACCGGGAATCGAACCCGGGTCAGCAGGACCACAACCTGCAGTACTAACCACTATACTATCCCAGCCATAATTGACCCTTAATGGTGCAACAATGAACTAAATCACTTAAGAATTTATTAGAATTATCATTAGCTCTTTTAATGAACTAACTCAACTCTTGAATTCATAAAGAGAATATTGAACGACTCTGTTTATAAATATTACCTTCTTAAGAAATTAATTAAACGTTCTATTAAGCCTTTCTCAATTGTTTCATACTCTTGGTCCATTAAGTGAGCGGCTGCTTTCTTAAAGCCAACACTAGCTTTACTGAATGGGTAAGCGTCAACCACTGTTTTGCGTTCGCTTAATGACTTGCGGACTTTATCATCTTCTGGGATTACACTAATGATTGGCACGCCAAGGAATTCCTCAACATTAGCTTTACTCATCTCGAACTTCTTACCTTCTTGTTTATTAATTATTGCCCCAATGACTTCCTTGTTATGTTTTCGAGCCAGCATGATAGTTTTTAAAGCATTAGTGGTGCTTGGCATGTCAGGGTTAGTGACCACTAGTAAGGCGTCACTAGCTTTAATGCACTCCTCAGCCTCACCATTAATCCCAGGAGAACAATCAACTAGGATCACATCACAATACTCCTTTAATTTTTGGACTTTGCTAATACTATTCCTTGATAACTTCATTAAACCCCACATGTTAATACCTGACGGAACAACTTTAGTGCCGTTAGGGTGAACGTAAACGCTTTCAAAAATACTCTTATCGCCTTTTAAAACATCATGGAACGTGGTGCCAGTAGTAGGCATGCCAAGGTGTAATCCAACATCTGGCGTGTTAACGTTACCATCAATTATTATGGTATCATAACCAAACTTAGTAAGAGCAGACCCGAGGTTAACAACACTAGTTGTCTTACCAACCCCTCCTTTACCAGAGGCCACGCAAACAATCTTAGCCATATAATAATAGCAGTCACACTAATTATTTATAAGTTTTTGTAAAAGAGAGAATTGTGGGATGGGTGGGATTTGGACCCACGACTTCACGGTCTTCAGCCGTGCACTCTCCCGGGCTGAGTTACCATCCCATTTTAACCCGGAACTAGACCGTGTTGTTGTTTTTCGAAGTTAGGGGCTTTTAAATGTTTTATTATTTATTAGTGTAAAGTGAGCATAATACCTTAAAACGCTCTTTGAGCTTCTCTATTTAGCGTTAAAACGCTCTAAAAACGCTTAGAATTCTTTTTTTTGAAGGTTTAACGAAATTTGCTTAAAGGAACCTTGTTTATTCCTTTGTTGCGGAATAAAGGAACTCTCTTAGTTTTGAAAGGAATTTCTTATCTTTCTGGCTTAATAATTCACTGATTTTAGTATTATAACCAGCAATTATTGATGGGTTTCTAAGACCTAAGTGCTTAACTAACAGTTCTTTAGCTTTAGCTCTAAGTTTTATGCTGTTCAAGCACTGGTTTACACTCATACCTTTCAGCTCTGCTATCTTATTAATCACGTATGATTCCTTTAACTTGGTTATTTTTAGTTTTTTTGATTGATTATCAAATCTTGCTATTTCTTTAAATACTGGTTTATTAGTCCAATTCTTATGCACTTCAGTGATGCTTACTACTCTGCGATCACTTAGTAGAGATTCACCACGCCTTAAATTAGCGCATGAGATGATAATATCAGTTGATTTAAAGCTTGTTGCCGGAACTTTTAAGTCATTAACAACCCTGTCAAAAGTGTCATATACAGTGCTTCCATGAATAGTGCCTAGTACAACGTTTCCTGTTGCCCCAACGCGCATGGCTTCAAATAAGGCTTTTGCTTCCTCACCCCTTACTTCACCCATAACTAGCACTGACTCTCCTAGCCTTAGAGCAGTTCTTAGAGCTTCTTCTGCGCTTAATTCATAACCCGTAGTTCGTTCTTTTAATGGTGCCTTAATCCTTAAGTGCTGGATCTTAAAACCTGCTTTACTTAGCTTTTTTACTGGTAATTCTGGAGTGTCTTCTATGACTATTATTCGCTGGTTAAGGGGAACTTCATTAATTAGGGCTGATAAGAGTGAAGTTTTACCACTACCCCTGGGCCCTGTGATTAATATTGAGCATTGGCCATCAACTAGGAAGTTAAGTAAGCCAGCTATCTCTGTTGTAATCATCCCATTCTCTATGAAGTCTGATAGGTTCCATGGTTTCTGGCGGTGTTTTCGGAACGCGTAACCAATGCCATTAAAAGTTAATGGTTCCCTTACACCGCAAACCCTTAAGTCATAACCTTCAAGTTCATAATCTATTACTGGGAAAGAATCATCAAATGGTCGGCCTGAAGCCACTCTTATTTTAGTGGCAATATTTTCCACATCTTTTCCAGATAATTTAATATTGGTCTCGCAGTCACCGTAAATACTGTGATTAATGTGTAAGTTGCTTCCAGAACTATAAAAGTAAACATCTTGCACTCTTTTATCATTAAAGATTATGTCAAGTAATCCAAAACCAATTGAGTGTCTTTTAATCACGTTCTTTAATTTATTATCTATTTTCTTAGAATTAATTTTTTTTAACACATCTTTTCTTAAATCAGAGATATTAAAGTCTGCTTCTTCCAGTTCCTTTATTACTCCTGATACCTTTTTTATTGATTCATAATATAGTTTTAATTCAAATGGTTTTAAGATGTAGAGGAACTGGTTCCCTTTGTTGGCTATGCTAATGCTTGATTCTTTGACTTTATACTCTTTGACTTTTTTGTAACCTTTTGGGATCCTGGTCTTTAATTGTGAGTTAATGAACCTGGGCGTTATCTTAGGGGTTAATAACTTGTTATAGATGTCTGTGGAACTCATTCCTGGTTTCATTATCTTTTTAGCTTCTTTAATTATTCTTGTTTTTTCCAATTCTTTTTTGCCTTGGAGGTAGTCTTGTATTGGATTGGTTGTTAGTTCCTTTAAACCCTTTAATAGTTTGGTTTTATACTCTTTTCTTAAGAATTCTGAAAAGATCACTATTTTATTTATTGACTCATCCACGTGTTCAATAACATTTTTTAACAATTCCTTGTTACTTAGGGAACCGCCTGAGTTAATTATTAATGAATCCCTCTCTTGTTTGATTAAACCCTTCATAACAGAACACTTATATTGTTATATAGATAATATTATTTGTTAGTGGTAAATAATAAAGGTTATGTTTTTACTCCGATTGTATTGTTTTTCTTAATCCTGGTTGTTTTAATGGTTTATTTGTTTAGGCAAGGAATGATTAGTTCTGTTCAACAAAGCAGTAGGATTCAAGGAGTAATTGATAAGGCTTATTATAATTATGAAAAGGAAGTAAGCATCTTAGTTAATGATTTTAAATTAATTGCTTATGGGAACTTGTCAGATTCAGTCTTAATTAGTTCTTTTAATGACTCTTTAGGTGGTATTTTATTATCTAATAACCCTGTTGTTCCTTTAAATGTGCAAGGAACTAGTGTTTTTTCAGACTTAGCTAATGTTTCGTATAATTCTACTACTATTAACGTGTCTTTAAACTACCCTGTTAGTGATTTAATTAATGCTAATTCATCTTTTAATCCTTTATTTATTCAACAATGTCTTGATAATAATGATTGTGAGGGTAGTAGGGAACAATATGATTCTGTTTTTAGTTCTTGTATCAAGGGTTTTGTTGTTTCAAACTTTAATTTAACTAATAATTCAGTTCCCTTGCTTGTGGGTTCTGTAATATCTGTTGATTTAATTTTGACTAATAATGAGACCACTTTGTTGTTCCCTTTTAAGCTTGGCAAGTTCTTTTTTGATTGTTGATGGGAAAGTCTTATAAGTTCCTTTAGTATAACTTTTTTTATGATTAAGCGTATTCTAGGGATAAATAAATTAGAGAAGAATTTTAAGACTGTAGGAGCCTCTTTAAACCGCTCCTGGGAGTGGATTAATCATTTTGATAAGATTAACTCACATTACGAGGAACGCATTAATAGGCTTGAGCAATCAAATCTTCACTTAATAGAGTTAACAAGGGAACTATTGAACAAGCTTGAGAGTTCTGCTATTGAGGAGCCTAGTATTGTTGAAGAACCAGTTACACCGGTTGTTGAAAAAGTTTCGATTCCGGATAAGGACTTGTTTCTGTTGCAATTAGTTCATCAGTACGCAGCTTTTGATAAAGAGAACGCTGTTGAGACAAACACTATTTTTGATAACTTAACTTTTAAGATTACAGCTAGGGGTTTGAGGAAGAAGCTTAACTCTTTAGTTGATAGTGGTTATTTGCGTTCTACTAAAAGAGGGAACGTTCGTTACTGGTACCTTAATTCTGGTGCTTTAGCTAAAATCAAGAAAGCAATGAAGTCAAAGGAATAGTTCCTTTAATTCCTTTCTGTTCTTCGGAACCTTATTTATGGTTCCTTTTGGTTCCTATTACTTCCGTTTTATCTAAATCTATGTTCTTAACCACTTTAGAAGCTTTCTTTTTGCTGAAACCACTGTTTTCAAGCAAGTTCCGTATTTCTTGTTTATTCATACCTTTACTTAGAAGGTTCCTTGTAACCCCAATCATAAGAACATTTTCATTAATATTTGTGTTTAATTCCTTTTTTTCATTAATTCTTTTTGAAAAAAAGCCTGCACCTGAAAGAACAGCTCTTGTAATAGTTATTGAAGTAATTCCAAAAAAGAAATTTAAGAGGAACACTACTATAATATTTAGTTCCGATACGTAAAAATTGTTAAATAAGATTATTAGTAATGTTATGAATAGGAATACTTCTATTATGTTTAAATACCATTTTTTTGAGAATCCAAAGACTTTGTTTGAGACAGCTTCTCCACTAATTACCCCTATTATAAGGCATGAGGTAGTGATTACTTGAAAAATAAGGTTTAGCACGTATATTATTGGTGTTTTATTAATTATTTAAGTATTTCTCTCACTTTTCATTAAGTATATAAGTTTTATAGTTGTTTCTCACTTTCTATATAGCCCTGTAGTCTAGTGGTCAAGGATTGCCGGCTCTGGACTAACCCTTTCCGCTTTGCGTAAAGCGTTAACGGAAAAGGAGAAACCGGTAGACCCAGGTTCGAATCCTGGCAGGGCTAACTTTTATAAACTACTTAACACTCACTTTTAATTATGAAACTTTTAGGAATTACCTTAAGAGAGATTAACTTAAGGAGAGAGGACCTGGAAGGAGATTTGAAGATTAAGAATGTTAACAATAACATTAATATTGTTAATATTAAGCTAAAGGATGTTCCTATAGGGGAGTCTGGTAAAGCTTTAATCTTCACTTTTGAGTACGTAACTGACTATGAATTAGATTCTGGCGGCTCTTTTGGCCGTATAAAGATAGTTGGAGACGTGGCTTTTACTGATAAGAAAAAGGTTTTAGATGACATTATTAAGTCTTGGAAGAAGAATAAGAAGATTGAGGAGGATGTTTTATTCCCTGTTCTTCAAGTCTCACTTAACACTGTTAATGTAGAAGCTATTTATTTATCTAAGAAAGTAATGCTTCCTAGTCCTATTCGTTTGCCACAAATTAACCCACCTAAGAAGAAAAAGGATTAACTCTCACTTTTCTATACTTTCTTATTTTTATTTTATTTCTTGTACCAATACCCCTATATTATTGCGTAAAACTATGTTTCTTCTCACTTTTGATACTTATTGGTTATTTCTCACTTTGTTTGTATGTATGTCTATATATATTATAGCACACTTTTAGTGGCTTTGTTATTGTAGTTGAAAAACGCTCTTGTCCTCACTTTTGTTATCTTGCAGGTTTTTCTTAAAAAAATGACCAAAAAATTAACAAAAATCAATCCTAAAAAGTATATTTTATTAAATAATTATTTCAATATAGATATTTTAGTTAATGTGTTGGGTGTGTTGGAACAACTGTCGAAAGTGTTGGAACAGGTGTTGGAACAGTTCCGACACTTGTTGGGATTGTCTATGTATTAGAAAACCCCCTCCCCAACATATATGAAAAGCTTTTTATTAATAAACCTTTTCTAATCTATCATGGGTTTTCTTAGGAAATGGCTCAAAAAACGTTCTAGACAGGTTTCTGAGACTGTTGAAACAGTTCCAACACAAGAAAAACAAGATTTTCCTGAAATTAATCCTGAAGAATCAACTAAAGATGTGTTGGAACAATGGACTAAAACCCTTGAAACTGTTGAAAAACATCCTTTGTCACAGGCTAGGGTGATTAATACTGCAGTTTTAAATGATTTAACTCAGGTTTTGCATAGTATGGATGAGAAACTTAGTGATTTAGGTAAATTAGACAAGATAATAGGGCTTTTAATTGAAACTAAGAAGCAATTAGATGAGGCAGGAATGCCTACTAGTAGCGTAGATGCAGCAATAAGCAGTCTTAAAGGGCTTACTGTTAAAGATCAGGAGGCTTTAAAGTTCTTTAAAGGAGATGAGGAAATTGATACTGAAGAGTTTGCAACAAGGGCTAAACTTTCTCGTTCAACTGCTTCTTCTCGTTTAAATAAATTATTCTCTTTTGGTTTGCTTGAAAAAAACGCAGATGGTAAAAAAATTGTTTACAAATTAAAAGAATAACTTTTAGTTTTTGATTAAAAGTTATCTGCTAGAAAGATTTAATCAAAAATGGTGAAATTAGTGTTTTTAGAATACCTTATTTTAACGAAATAATATAGGGGTATTGGTGCAAGCAGATTGGACACTTTTATCTATGATATTTTCTATTATACTTGATCTCTAATGAGTGTTGACTCATAAGTTGCTGGTTTAATTGGAACACCTTATCTATTTTACTTTTTGTATAATAAAAAGGCTTTGTGTAATAGAACCCCCCTTAAGTCGTTTAAACACCTATTTTAGACTGTTTTAAACCTTTTTTCCGGAAAATATACGAAAAATCGGAAAAACTCAGTTTTTTTGCTAAAAAACAGTACTTCTGACAATGACTTAAGTCGATGGTTAAATCTGTCCATACCTCTATACTATATTTTATATTTAATATGATATCTATTATAAGATAGTTATTGTGTAATATTCTTTACAGAATATAATTAATTTTTTGATAAAAAAGGGTATACTTTTTTATTTAAACTAGGCTGTCAACTAACTCGAGTAGTGCTTGTTTTTCTTCATCGTCTAATGATTGTTCTTCAATTAATCGCGCGAATAATGTTGATGTGAAAGCGTACTTTTTGGCTTTGGTTGTGTAGTCAATTACTCTAATTAGTCCTCTTTTTTCCCATTCCTTAATTAATTCATATGATCGACTGCTCTTTAATGGGATGTCTTTGGTGGTGAATTCTTTACTAAATAAATTGCTAAGTTCGTGCATGTGTTTGGCAGCCCATTTATGCTTGTCGCAGAGCCATTTTAGTAGTAGTAACCTTAGCATTTCTTTTTCTTGGTTTTTCTTAAATTCTTTAAGAGTCATTTATATTCTTTTTACTACTTATATGCTTAAATATCATGCTTAGTTGTATTAAAACTTATGAATAAGAAGCTCTTAGTACTTTTTTGTTTTATACTGGTTTACTGGGTTTTATTATGGGCTTTTAAAATGCCTTTGATCGAGCCTAGGTTCTTATCTTGCTTTAACTCTAACCTATCTTTGGATGTTTTAGAGGTCAGTTCTAATAGTGGTTGTGGTTACTCTTGGATTGGTTATGCTTTTTTTAGGCCTTTTTTCTTCTTACCTTTAAGTTATTATCGTTTTGTGATGATTATCTTTTATTCAGGCTTGCTAATCCTAAACTTCTTTGTTATCAGGAAGATTGCTTCTTTGTTTAAGGTTAATTATATTTACTTAATCTTATTGTCCTTGTTCCTTATTGACCCCCTTATTCATGAGGTCTCCACTATTTTTGTTTCTTTTACCTTAATTAATCTTGGTTTCTTGTTTTTCTTATTAAAATCTCGTTATTACTTGTTCTTTAGTGGTCTCTTAATGGTCTTGGCTAGTTTTAGAGTTCAACCAATTGTTTTATTCTTTACCATGTTATTATACTTGGTTGTTTCTAAACAAAAACATTGGTATTACTTCTTGATTGGTGGCTTAATTATCTTAGGGCCTATGATTATTTTTGATAATCTTTACCTACAGAACATCTTGTTTAATTCTCAGTTTAATAGTGGGGTTAACTGGGCTAACTTGCTTAACTTTAAGTACCTTTTTTACTTGTTCTCGTTCTTTTACTTACTTAAATCGAGGAATTGGGCTTACTCTTTGGCTTTCCCTATTATTTTCTGGTCTGCGTTAACTAATGCTCCTCGTTACCTGGCAATGTTTTCTTTAATTCATTGTGTTTTCTTTATTCATGAGTTTAAGCATAAGAAATTATTATTGGCTTTAATCTTATTTATTGGTTTTTATAGTTTTTCTGGTGTTTTCATTAATTATACTACTTTCCCTGTTAGGTCTGTTTTTAGTGGTCAGTTTGGCTTACTTGACGAGTCTAGTGTTATAATGGCTGACTTATTTAATAATGATGAATTATTACTGAGGCATGAGGTTTTATTGCTCGCTGACCCAACACCTTTTGGTTTCTTATTAGATAATGGTTTAGTCTCTTATGATGTTTTAACTAGTGAGCTTGAAGGTTTAATAAGCTCTAATAACGTTAATGTTATTGTCTGGGGTCCTAATTACGAGTCTAGTATCTTGAACATTAATCTTAGTTTTTATGATGGAGCTAGTTCTGTTATGATGCCCTCTATAGATCATGATTGCGTTAATTGTAGGCACTTCTCTACTTTGTTTTTTAGTAATGGCTTGAAAGCTTATAATTTCTTTAACCACTTAGTTGATTACTGGACTAGTCATCAGGGGTTGATTTGTGATTTTAGTCCTTATTATTATGGTTTTGCCCAACACTTCTTTAGTACGCCTGATTGCGTTAATGACTTTGACTTAGTATTATTTAGTGATGGTCTTAGGGATTTTAATAATAACTTAATGTTGTTTGTTATGTTCTTATTGCTTGTGCCTTTGTTTTTAAAAAAGTTTAATAGGTAGTCTGTTATTTATTATTATTTAATGAATGCTCAACCACCACAACCTCAAGGTTTTACTACGCTTGAGGATATCCCTGAGGAGCCAGCTTCAACTGCTGATTCTAGGGCTCAGACTGTTCTTGAAGAGAAGAAGCCTGTTAAACCTAAGAAGTGGGTTGATGATAAGCGTATTGCAATCATTATTGCTATTATTGGGTTCATAATTATTGGTGTAGTGTTTTATTTTTTATTCCACTCTATAGGTGTTATCTAGTATGAAATGGTATGGTTATGTTGGTTTAACCTTAATGGTTTTAATTCAGCTTAACATGGTTTTTAAGGTTGAGCCTTTTGCTTCTTGGTATATCCCTATTGTCTGGTATGGTTATATCTTATTTGTTGATTCTTTAGTGTTTAAGTTAAAGGGTCAGTCATTGATTTCTGGTGGCTTAAGTAAGTTCATGATTGTTTTATTAATCTCGATTCCTATTTGGAGTGTTTACGAGCTTTTTAATTTTGTAACTAATAACTGGGTTTATGTTAATTATTCCTTGATTGTTCACTTGATTGATTTCACGATTATCTTACCTGCCTTGCTTGAGAGTATGGATTTATTCATGGCAACTGGTTGGTTTAAGAAGTGTAAATTTAAGCGTTTTAAAGCCACTAGTAAGCAGTTATCATTGTTCTTTCTTGGCGGTGTTTTCTTTTGTATTATTCCTTGGGTCTTGCCTTATTTCTTCTTTTGGGGTATGTGGCTTGCTTTATTCTTATTATTTGACCCTGTTAACTACTTGCTTGGTAATGACTCTTTTATTAAGGATTTCACTAAGGGTCAATTAAACAAGTTTTTGTCTTCTGGTTTTGGTGGCTTACTATGTGGCTTCTTCTGGGAGTTCTGGAATAATTGGGCTGTTCCTAAATGGTTTTATAACATTCCATTATTTGATTTCTGGCACGTGTTTGAGATGCCCTTGTTAGGTTATTTGGGTTATATTCCTTTTGCTTGGAGCATGTTCTCAATGTACTCTTTTGCTAAAGGCTTAACTAAGTTAAAGAAAAAGTAAAATTTTTGCGAGAAAAAGGTTTGCAGCAAAGGGGCTCTGCCCCTCTTGACACCCCCGTTTTTGTTAACTTTTGCGAGAAAAGGGTTTGCAGGGAGAGGGATTCGAACCCCCGAAGGCACTAAGCCACTGGGTCCTTAACCCAGCACGTTTGACCGCTCCGTCATCCCTGCAAGCTGCACGGAAAGGTGACGAAGTCACCTTCGACTATGAGTTGTAATTTTAGAATTAACGAGTGCTTTTTAAGTATTTGCTAATGCTTTGTGTAACCTATTGCGCTTTTGAGGTAGGGTCCTAGTTTCTTTTTTATTTTTCGTTTCTTTAAGTATGTCTTGTTCTTTCCTTGTTTGATTTTTTTTATTGCTTCTTTGATTGTTTTGGCTTTTACTGTTATGTAAGCGTTGCCTATTTCTTGTGGGAAGTGTGAATCACTGCCCGCTACAAGTGGAACGTTATGAACTCGTGAGTATTTGATTGCTTTTTTGTTAAAGTAATCGAATAAGCATCTAGCGTTAACTTCTATTGCATGGTAACCTTTTAGTTTGTATAGTTTGCTTCCAACACCTTTCCTAGTAATGTCAAATGGGTGTGGGATGATGATTAAGGCTTTTTTCTCAGCCATGTTAATAGCTTCTTGAGCGTTAATGCCTTTTGGGTATTCTTTGTCAGTGTTTAGTATTAGTATGTGGCCTTGTTTGGTGCTTACTTCAACGCCTGGTATTATTTTGACTTTTTTACTGCCTTTGTACTTTATTGGTTTAAGGTCATGGTTTACTAATCCTATAACATCTAGGCCTTGTTCTTCTGCTTTCTTTATTACTTCAGCGGGTTCTAGGCCTGAGCATCTTGATTTATTAGCGTGGATGTGCAAGTCAATCCTCATAGTAATTAATAATTATCCTCGTCTGAGTTTTCGTTTTCTTTTTCGTTCTTTCATTTTGTTCTTCCGAGTGCTCCACCTACAAATGTGTTTTTTCTTCCAAGTCCTGCTGCTGTGTTTCCGTTTAGGGGTAGACACCACTTGATAGTTGCATGTGAATAAAATAACTAGAACCTCTTTTTAAAGGTTAGGGTTTTATTGTCTTGACTTTGCGTACTGGAATGCCCACGTATACTGAATTAGCATCTAACTTCTTGTTTTTTGGTACTAGTGACATTGCGCCAACAATAGTGTTATCACCTATTTCAACTCCTGACATTATTACTGAGTTAGTGCCAATGGTACAGTTTTTACCTATTATTGTTTTCTTTAAGTAAATCTTGTCTCCTTCAATCATGTGTCCGAATACTTCGGCACTATAACCTATTATTGAGTTATCTCCAATACTGACTAATGAGTGTTCGACATAACCTGCTAGGGTGAACACATCGCCTATTTTTGCGTCAAATAACTTATTATACAAACCTATCAAAACATTGCTTTGAATTTGGAATTTTTTTATTATATCTATAGTGAATAATAAGTACATTGCTGCAAGCCATTTCTCCATTTCTTTTGAGTCAGTGCTGAAAACTCCTTCTTTTATTGGTCCATGTAATTTGTATACTATTATAGCTAGACCAATCAATGAGGCAACGTATAATCCTAGGCAAATAATTGTTATTAAAGGCAATCCGATGAAGAACAAGATTGTTTTTGGCAGCTGGAAATAAGCCCATAATATTAAACCAATTAATGGCATTGGCAGTAATACGTTAACAATTGTTATAATTGCCCACTTTTTCTTTTTCTTGCCAGCATTCATTATTAAATCTTAAAGAATGATTTTAGTATTAAAAAAGATAATGCTCCTACCGGGACGCTGGAACAAGTTCCAGGCCCCTGCAGTCGCAAACTTCGTTTGCTCCTACCGGGATGCTCTAAACTACGCTTCGCTTCGTTTAGGCACCACTTACGTGGTTTGAACCCTATAATGATCGTTTTTGATTGAGGGGGTGGTTAGATCCAAGGAGGGGTCTCCCCTCCTGGATGCTCCTACCGGGATTTGAACCCGGGTCCCTAGCTTGAAAGGCTAGTATCCTTGACCGGGCTAGACTATAGGAGCATTTAATGGATTAGAATTTCACTTTCTTTTTTAAAGGTTTCCTAAAGTTTTAAAGTAGTATTAATTTAATTGGATAAGTGTTTAAAAGAACTGATTGGGCTAAATATGATTATTCTGAGTCTTTTTGGAATAAGATCTTTTTGAATAAGGTTTGGAAAGGTTACTTAAAACTTTTATCTGGTGTTAAGTTAAGGAAGGGTCTTAAAATACTTGAGTTAGGGTCTGGAACTGGTTTTAATAGTTTAAGACTTGCTAAAGAGTATGGAGCTTCTAAGGTTATATTAGTTGATTTTAATCAAGAAGCGCTTGATAGTGCTAGGAAGCGTTTTAATGATGCAGGGGTTAAGGTTAAACTTGTTAAGAAAAACGTGCTTGATTTTAAGTCAACTGAGAAGTTTGACTTAGTTCATAGTCAAGGATTAATCGAGCACTTTCAAGGTAGTGATTTACAGAAGATAATTAATAATCATTTAAGGTTAACTAAACGTAAAGGCCATATTGTATTATTTTATCCAACTAATCAGGGAATGTATTCTTTTGTCAGACGGATCGCTGAATTAATGAATTTATGGATTTTCACTGATGAAGTGCCTTTAAAGAAGAATCAAGTTATGGAATTAACAAAGAACGTTGAATTACTTAAGTCAAATAAGATCATTCCTTACTTTTTAACAGAACAAGGTTTATTATTAAAAAAGAATGCTTAAGATCACTAATAAGTAAACTAGTTGAACTAAGTATAACCCTTTAACAAAGTGTTTATTAATATCCTTATTAAAGTAGTAAATAAAAGGGGCTCCTATGATTATTAAGGCTGTTAGTTTAATGAATACTGATCTGAGAATTGGATAGTATATTAATGATAAAATGAATAATGTGGTTAAGATAATTGAATTAATTAATAAATACTTATTCTTGTTGCTTTGCTTCTTAAAAGTTGTTTTTTTATATATTGATAAGAAAGTGCTGTAAGAACAAGCTATTATTAAGATGAAGGTTATTGGGATGCCTGTTAGACTAACCGCGTTTATTACCCAACCATTTAACATTTTAAGTAATTGGGAGGTGGCTATGATTGGTAAACCAATCAATGGTTTTTTCTTAATTTTATACTTTGAGTAAGTGAAGTTAAGTAATACAATGAGGCTATTAATTATTAGTACCCCATAGTTTACTAGTAAGCTAGTTAGTAATCCAATAATTAAATTAGTCATAAGTATTTTACGCGCAGTTGTTGGCTTGATCAAACCCTTTGGTAAGGGCCTGTTCGCTTTCCACGAGACATAGTGTTTCTTATCCTCTTTAAGGTCTGATAAGTCATTAAATATGTAAACTGTTGAGTATATTAAGATGAAACTAATTAAGCCTGGTAATAAATTTGCAGTGAAACCATTAAATCTGTAAAATAAAGAGGTTCCTATTAGGAAGATAAGTGTTGAGCCTAGTAAGTGTCTGGGCCTGACTAACTCAAAGTACTTATTCATTTTTGTGCCTTTAACACTGTTAATGTTGCAAGGCTTGGGAATTTTGAGAAAAAACTTTCAACTTTGTTGAATAAACCCATAAACTTCCAATATTTTTTAGGAGCAAGTTTTTTATCTGAGTTAAACCCCGCACCAATTATCTTTTTAACTTTAAGTCCATATGTTTCAACTAATCTTTTTAGTGAATCTTTATTAAATACTCTAACATGTCCTGATGGTATTAAAAATTTATAAGGAGTGATTGTAGGAGCAAATTCAACCCATAGTGGCATTTTACCAAATAAAACTAAGAATCGGTTATGGTATGAGTTAATGTTTGGTGTTGAAATAATTATTTCACCACCTTTCTTTAATATTCGTTTACATTCTTTAATAAAGTTTTCCGTGTCATATAAGTGCTCAATAACATCTCCTGCTACAATTAAATCAAAATAATTATTTGGGTAAGGCCATTTATTTTTTGATAAATCAAATCTTTTTGTTATTATACCTCTTTTTTTTGCATACTTTAAGGGTTTAATTGAGATATCAATTCCATGTACTTCAGCTTTGAATTTGTCTTTTATTAATTTGCCAAACCATCCATCTCCGCAACCAATATCTAAAACTCTTTTTGGTCTTTTATCAATTAATCCTATCATTTTTTTAATTTTCATATCATGAGCTTCATGATATGAGTACTCATCACCTATGAATATCTCTTCAAATAATTGTTTGTTATGTTCAGTTACATTTACCATTTTATCATCAAATATTTATTATAATGAGCCTGCCGAGACTCGAACTCGGGGCCTCTGGTTATCCTAGACCAGATTGGAACGAGGCCATATAAGACCAGCGCTCTAACCAGGCTGAGCTACAGGCTCATTAACTATTGTTTTGAAATAAACAGTCTTCTTTTAAGCTTTATCTTTCGAATAAACCAGCTATTAGTAATAAACTGTAAGAGAATAACGCGCCTGTGGTGTAGACCATGAAATCCTTGATTTTTTTTAACCGGCTAGTCTTGTTTCGGTTTTGATATAATCCTTCAATGCTTTTGATTATGTTATCTATGGCTGTGTACTCTCTTATCTTCTCGCCAGCTTTCTTCATTGATTCATTGAATTCCTTGTTAAATAATATCCAGTCAATCTTGTTAGCAAAATCCCTTGGGTGATTGCGTTTTAGTATGAAACCATTCTTATTGTTCTTAACAAAGTCAGTGGCTCCACTATTATTATTAATTATTGCTGGAGTGTTATGGCTTAATGCTTCAGCAACGCAATTATTAAACGTGTCATACTCTGCAGCGCTAACAAAAACTGTTGCTTTATCATAGTACTTGTCTAACTCCTCCCTGCTAATGAATCCAGTGAAGATTACTTTATCAGCCACGCCTTCCTCTTCTGCTAACTCTTTTAAATAATTCATTAATGGCCCATCACTAGTGATAACTGCTTTAAAGTCATGCTTAACGTACTTTAATGATTTGATGAACATGTCAACTCTTTTCTCAGCACTTAACCGGCCAACGTGCAGAATTAAGTTATCATGCTTCTTAACTTTCTTAACTTTAGTCTCAATAGGGTTTGGGACCACTATTATTTTCTTCTCAGTCATGCCATGACTAACTAATACTTTTTTAGTATAATCACTAGGCACTATTAACCATTCAGCAGTGTTAAAATACCTCATCCAATACCAGACGAACTTCCGGGCTAGTTTGTAAACTACTTTATCTAACTTTATCTTCTCCATCCACTTAAGTAGTGTTGGCTTCTTAGCAGTGCTGTCCTCCCAACTAGTGATAAAGCATTCAATGAATTCCGGCACCATTGTGTGGAAAGTAGTGATTAATGGAATCTTTTGAGTAACACTAATTATTAAAGCACATAAACCCATGCACATGTTAACATTACTGTGAATCACTTGTATTCGATGCTTCTTAACTAATCTCCTGACACGCCTTAATGGCAACCGGTACCTTATTAGTAAGTCTGGGTAGAATTTGAATTGCTTGCCTTTAAACTTGTGAATATGCACTCCTTTTACTTTTTCATAACCATCACAATCACTTAAAGCAAATAAGTGGACTTTATGTCCTTCTTTTTGAAATCCTTTACAAACACGCCATACAGCGTCTACAACACCGTTTGTTACTGGTTTGAACGTGTCAGTGAATATGCCTATATTCATTGCTTATTTGGTAAACAGGTAAACTTTAAAAAGGGAACGTATTATTCAGTTTTTAATGGTTAATCTTAAACAATTAGCTAAAAACGTGCGTAAAATAGCGTCTGATAACCTTGTGTCAATGATGGTTTTTGGTAGTTATGCTCGAGGAGATCATAATCCTAACAGTGATGTTGACTTAATAGTGGTTGTTAAAGAGAAGACTGACGAACTTATTGATCGTTTAGCAAGACTTGAGTACGAGATTTCTATTAGGACCAAGAAATGGGTTGATCATCAAGCGTCTAAATTCCTTAATGCTATTGGTTTTAAGAAGAATATCTTCCTTTTTGATGAGGTTGAATTCAAGAAGAAGAAGTTTAATTTCTGTGATAGTAAATTCTTAGCTAAATTATTGATTCCTAAAGGTATTATTTGGAGTGCTATTAAGCGAGATGGTAAGGTTGTTTGTGGTAAGAACTTGTTAAATTTTAAACCAAAGATTTCTTTTTGGGATAAGATTAAGGCCCCGTTACCTGGTATTGGGGCTTGTTTTATAGCTGCTTTCTTAGTCTTATTTGCTAAGGATAAAGCTATTCAATTAGCTCAGACTGGTCTTAGGTGGACTTATATGAATGTTACGGGCGTGTTAAGGCGTAGTGATATAACTTCTATTTTTGGTAATTTTGTTCAAATATTGAAGGTGGCTTTAGGTAGGGCTTACCCTGTTTAAGCATAGCTTTATATTATTAAATTATCTTAAAAGTTCAATGTTAAAGCCTAAATTACTCTTGGTGCTGTTTTTATGTTTTAGCCCTGCTCTTGGTAAAGTAATTATTTCTACACCACAAGCTGGTTCTTACATTGATCGTTCTTTATTAACTGTTTCAGGTGTTACTGATGAAGATTGTGATATTGACTTATCTCTTTATGATTCTATTTCTAAGCAATCAATTAGTATTGGTTCCTTCACCCCTGATAGTAATGGTTTTTGGAGTGCTAATATTGATTTTTCAAGTGTTAATGGTTCTAGTGTTTACTTAATTGCTAGCACTATTTTGGATAAAGCTAATGTTCTTGTTTACTTAAAGAATAGTTTACTTATTGACTTAAGTATTCTTGAGGGTGGTTTGGATTTTAAGCGTGGTGAATTAATTGTTTTTAAAGGTGAAGTAATTGCGGTTAATGGATCTGCTAGTATTGAAGAGGTTCCCTTAATCATTAATGATTCAGTTAGTATTATCCAGCGCGATCTTGATAAAGTTGGTGAATCTTATGAATACTCATATCTTATTCCTAATAACGCTAGGCTTGGTTCTTGGTCCTTTCTTGTTAATCACTCTAGTAATGATTATTTAGTTACTAGTGATGTAGGATCTTTTAATGTATTACCAACTAATGTTTCAATTAACTTGTTAAGTGATCATACTGTTAACCTTGGGTCTAACGAGGTTAGAGTTAATGTTTATTACCCTAGTGGTGGCTCTTTTAATGGTGAAGTTAGTGTTTTAATTACACCTCCTATAGGTGATTCTTTTAGTGTTCAATTAAACCAGTTGGGTGATTACTTTGCTAAGGATTTATTATTTAATTACCCTGGTGAATGGTTTTTAAGTTTTAATGCAGAGGAGTTTGGTAATACTGGTTGCCTTAATACATCGGTTATTGTTTCTAGTGAGATTTCTGTTGAAGTTATTGATTCATCTTTATTCTTAGGTGATGACTTATCTTTCTTGGTTTGTGTTCAACCATTAACTAATGTTTCTTTTAATGTGTCTGGCATTCCTGCTAGTATCTCTAATGTTATCCTTGAGGGTGGTTATTATCGTGTTTTCCTTAATGTTTCTTTACCGCCTGGCAGTTATGACTTCACTGTTAGTGTTGATGATGGACTTGGTAATGTTGGTTTTGCTAATGGGATTTTAGTTATTAATGATCTGGTGTTAGTTTCTTGTGTTAAGGGTTCTTGTGCTTCTTCTGAACCAGTAATCCTTAATGAATCTGTTAGTTTCATTAATGGCAGTATCTCTTTATCTGATGGTTCTATTATTGATGCTGATATTGAATTATTTGTTAATGGTTTTAGGCAGGAATTGCCTGTTGATGATTTTGGTTTATTCTCTAGTGACTTAGCTGTTAGTGATGGTTTTATTCTTATAATAGCTCGTTATAATGGCTTGCTTCGAACTAATTCTTTTTACATTCAGGAAGAAGCAGTTAGTGAGGATCCTGAGATTATTTATGAAACATCAATTATTGAGCGCTTTGCTAACGTGACTATTGAATTCCCTGGGTTGGTTGAATTAGTTCAGGGCGAGAACCTTAGTTTACCTATTAACTTGTTTAATCATGGTTCTAGTTCTGTTAATGTTTCTTTTAGTAGTATTGGTTTGCCTTCTTGGATTAGTGTTCCTTCTAGCGTTACCGTGCCTGTTAACTCTTCTGTTTCAGAATGGTTATTCATTAACCCTTTTAATGTTAGTGGTGATGTTTACTCTTTTAGGGTTAGTGGTGATGTTAATGGTTCTGTTTTTTCTGATAACTTGGTGGTGATTGTTGAGGATGAATTCTCTTATGATTTTGTTGATGGGGAGTTAATTGTTGAGAGCGTTAGTTTTGACTTGAATAATACAGGGGTTGTGATTAAGGTTGTTAATTCTGACTCTGTTGATCGCGAGTTTGTTGTTAACTCTTCTGGCAATCTCTCATCTCATGTTGTGTCTGCTTTTAATGATGATGAAGTTTTTATTCCTTTTAGTAATGTTTCTAGTGATTTCTCTATTATGACTGGTGACTCAGTTGTTTTTAATATGGGCTCTGAAGCTGTTAATGATGTGATGACTGTTGATTCAGTTACTGGTGACTTTTTTGCTTCTGGTGGTTGTGCTATAAGTTTCTCTCTTATTATTGGTTACTCTGTCTTTATTCTTTTTGTCTTCTCTTGGCTTTACTGGCCTACTATTACTAAGTTTGTTAAAAAGACTTATAAGAAGTTTAAGAAGTAAGTTCCAGTAATGGAACGCCTATTCTTGAATAACTTATTGGTGTGCTAAAAGGGTTGATGTTTATCTCTTTTATTTCTTCTGTATTAAGGTTGTAAGTGAATAAGCTCGTAATATTATATGATGAATCATAGGTTAGTATTGCTATTACATTATTATCCTCGCCAACGTAGATTCCTTGCTCATCACCTATTAATTCTACCTCTAGGATAGTGCTAGCTTCATCTTGAACTGGGTACCTGTTGATGTATATTATGTTACCGTCTTGCACTAAGTGGTACATTGCGTTGTGGCCTGGGAATAAGTCATTATAGGGGCTATTGCTTGTTGAGATTGTGTGTAAAGTACTTAACGCACCTGTTGATAAGTCAACGTTGCTTAATGTTAGGGTTTCTGCTTCAAGGTCATATAGTGAGGTTATTAAGTAATCACCTACGCCGTATAACCCTCCTGTGAAATCCTCGAATACTAATCTGGCTTGGCTTGAAGTATCACCTAGTGATTGTACTTTTAAGTCCCCGCCGCCTGTAACTTGGCCGTAGAAGTTCTTGATGATTGGTGTTTGATAATAGATTTTATCATTAATTATTGCAAATGACCCTGCATTGAAATCAGTGCTTGATAATAATTCAAGGCTGTAAGGTTCATATTCCTCTAAAGTCCATGAAGTGTCATCACTAGTCCAATCACTATCCCAGTCCCTGATAATAAATAATCGATTAGCTGTTGTGTAAGCATAGCATGAACTCTTACTCCATGAGTGGCTTGTGTACCACTTAACTAAGTCTGCTCTATCACTTTTTGGTAAGTACCTGAATACTCCTTTGCTTGATGACTCCCAGTTTATGTCTGTTCCTCTTAGGTATTCTTCTTGATTACTGATTGTGTCTGTGAAGAATAAGGCTATGCCTGAAACTGTATTATTAATTATTGTATCGCTTTCATTAATTTGTGTGTCATTAATTAATCTCATTGGCATTGTGTTATTGTTTGTTTCATTTGAGTAATCATCTACTTGTGTGCAACCTATTATGATTATTGTTGTTAGTAATATGATTAGTTTCTTCATTTTAACTAGTTAATTTTACTGTTTATTTAAAACGTTCTATTTAAGAAAAATATATTAAAATAAAAAATAAACCTTTTTTTTGACTGAATTTTTATTAATCTACTGTTTCTTCTGGGGTTTCTGCTTCTTCTGTTGCAGGTTCTTCTTCTGTAACTTCTTCTTCTGTTGCAGGTTCTTCTTCTTTTTCTGTAGTTGTTGTTTTATTTGCTAACATTTGCTCGTCTGTTAAGTTATTATCTCTTTTCCTCATGTAGCATTCCCTGCAATAGACTGGTCGGTCGCCACTAGGCTTAAATGGTACTTTGCATTTTGCGCCACAAGCACTGCATTCTGTGTCATGCATTTCTCTTCGCTGGTACCCGCCGCCTCTGTTACCATAACTTCGTCCGCCTCCACGGTTACCATAACCGCCTCTACCGCGACCCCTATTGTCGTAACTCATATATTATTTTTCAACTCCTTATTATTTTAAAGGTAAAATCACTAGAATTTTACAATTATAGTCTAAAAGAAGAGACAATCCCTTTATAAAGGTATGTGAAGAGAGTGTGTCCTTTTTTTTAAAAGACTAGGTTAGAATAGTTTTATAAGTGATTATTTTTAGTATTAATAATTAATGACTCTTAATGATGAAATTATTAAGGCTGATATTTGCCCTGAGTGTGGTTCTCAATGCTTGACTTTTCTTGAGTTAGGTGAGTGTACTTGCCCTGAGTGTGGTCTGGTTTTGCGTGAAAGAATTATTGATCCTGGTCAGGATTGGAGGGCTTTTGATCAAAACGAGATTGAGAAGCGTGCTAGGACAGGTCCACCTTCAAGTTACCGGGTTCATAATAATCTATCAACCCTTATTGATAAGAAGAATGCTGATTTTTCTGGCAGAAAACTCAGGCCTAAAGCTCGTTTCTTGTTTTATCGTTTGCGCAAGTGGCAGTATCGTTGTGGAATTATTAAATCTAGTGATCGTAATCTACTTATTGCTCTTAATGAATTGGATAGGGTTGGTTCTGTTCTTAGATTATCAAAGAGTGTTCGTGAAACAGCTGCGAAGATTTACCGTAACGCTCTTGAAGGGGATCTTATTCGTGGTCGTACTATTGAGGGTGTTGTTGCAGCCTCTATTTATTGTGCTTGTCGTTTGCAAGGGATTCCTGCTTCTCTTGATGAAGTGGCTTTAGAATCTAAGATTGATCGCACAGATCTTGGCAGGTACGCTCGTGTTATTATTAATACTTTAGATCTTAAGTTGATGCCTGGTGATCCGGCTAATTATGTTAGTCAATACGTTTCAGAGCTTAGTTTATCAAATAATGTTGAGAAAAAAGCTTTAGAACTTCTTAAGGAGTCTAAAAAAAAGGGAATTTTTCGTGGTTGCTCACCTACAGGGGTTGCTGGTGCAGCTATATATATTGCTAGTATAATTTGTGATGAGAAAGTCATTCAAAAAGCTGTTGCTAAAGAGGCTGGAGTAACTGAAGTCACTATAAGGAATCATTATAAGAACTTTAAAGACCTGTTAGGTTATGATTTCTAATTAATTATTTTTTAGTAAGTGCCTGGTTTTATTTTACTTAATTCTTGGTCAATGAATGTGTTAAGTACTCTTCCTTCATCACCTATTAATTCTATTTTATAAGCTCTTACTGTTTGCGTGTACATCCAGGATACAAGACTGTTGTAGTTTAGTAATGATAAAGGATCTGTTTCTAAAGTAATGTGAAAGTATACTCTTAAGATATCATCTTGATTAATAATTGATTCTTGTTGGCTAAATAATATTTTTTCTGGATAATCACCCATTGGACTATTTTGGTAGGGGTGTTTAAGACAGTTTAATTTTTTGATTTTTATTTCTAATAATTCTTCTTCAGGAAAAACTTCTTCAACCCTGCAGACAATAATGTTATCATGGATTACTGTTACTTTTTCATCTAGATCCATAAAATATTATGTGAAAACCTAATTTTAAATACTTTTTTACTAATCTTGTGGCTTTGCACATTAAATAACCCTAATAAGTTATAGAACTTAATTACTCAATATAATATTTTAGGGTTAGGCTCAGCAACCTAACCCAATAGATGCGCCTCGAACAGGACTCGAACCTGTGACCACTCGATTAACAGTCGAGCGCTTTAGACAAGAACAACAAAGGTTTAATTTGTTAACTCTTACTGCCTGCTGAGCTACCGAGGCATATGTTAATTATGAAAGAATTTAAACCTTCTTTAAATGCTTTTTGTTTCTGAAACCAATTAGATTTAACCACCTTTTTAGATTCTTATGACCTGCTAATTCTAAACGAAAACATTCAGCACACTTAGAGACTGAACCATAAAATCCTAGTTTTCTTAATTTAGAAATAACCTGATTTAGCAAAATAAAACTTTTAGATTTAATCTCAAGACGAGGATAATTGGTTCTAACAAAAACAATAGTTCCATCAGTGTCAAAGTAACCTCTTAAGAAAGCACAGAACAACTTATCAGACTCTAAGATCTCATCAGGTATTCTAATTGAATAATATTTTTTACCAATCGGTAAATAATTAGAAAGATAATAAAAAATATTTTTATTAGAGAATTTAATAAAAGAACAATTCTCTTTTGATTTGTTAATAATGTTAACATCTTTATCAAACAATTCTTTTGTCATGTCTTTTACCTGATATAAAAAATCAAGATCGTCAATAGAATGGCCACAAATAAAGATGTAATATTTGTTTCCAGTTCCTTTAGCTGAAGGGGTTGATAATGATAAACAACCATCACCGGTTATAATGCCTAAATACTCAGCAAGTAATTCATTCATGAATGAGTTAAGTAGATTTATTAAAAAGAGTTAATGATAATGTTTGTTCGGTAATGCTCTACCGAGGCATTTATATAAAGAAATAATTTCAAGTCACTTTAAATGTTTTTTGTATTTTGATTAAGGGTTCAATCTATCCAATCCTTATCTTGAATCTTGGCAGGTAAGTATTCATTACTAGTGAACTTAATAGCTTTAGCAACTAATGCGTCTTGCTCTATCTTATGCCCAAATTCTTTTAATCGCTTGAACTCTTTCTGCCATTTAGCGTCATTCTTAAACCAGTCATAATCACTGATCTCCCTGATACGTTTTAGATCACCTTTGTTCATCTTAATCCAGTGATCTTTAGGGATGTCAAAACGTTTTATATCACTAGTCTTAAACCCAAGGAATTTAGCGTCAGGCACTGCAGCTTTACGAGAAAAATGAGCTAAGTTGATACTGCCTTGCTTGTAAACGCTATAAATGTAATAACCCCAGATATCCATATCAGTGAACACGTAAACTGGTAGTTTTAATTCATCATGAAGTCTTCGAACCATTCGCCTATCACCACGAGCAGGCTGACCCTTACCTGTGATGATGATACAATTATGTTTTTTCCAGAATTTATCCTCATTAAGCCGGTTCCACATCTGCTCTTTTTCAATAACTAACACGAACTTAGCATTATGATCTTCAAATTGGATAGTGTTATCCTCAACAATACTTGGAATGCCATAACCACTACTACCTAATTTACCAGTATTAATTAAGTCACCCTTATCCCTAAGCTTAAGCGGGCCAGCTAGTTTACCTTTAGTAGCTGCAAAAATACCTAGTTCTTCACGAAGCGCGTCAAGAATGCCTTCAATATCCTCAACAATAGGGTCTGACTCGTCCTGATCATCAAAAGTGTTCTCTTCAAGCCCTTCAAGAGTGTGCTTACACATGTAAAATAATTGACGCAGACCAACTGTGTTACCTTTAGTTAACACGTTTTTTAACTTACTAGCTATTAGGATGGTCTGCATGAACTTCTTGGCCTGAGCTAAATTAAAGTAATTGCGGTCAACAGTGTTATCGCCAAGCGCAAGCATTTTATTAACCTTATCAAAGAATACGTTAGATAAAGTTCGACTAGGGACCTCGATATTAGGGTTAAGGTTCTTCTTAAAGTCCCTGACTACGTTATCACCCAAGTTCCTTAAGTTACTGAGTAATTCCTTATTCCGCTTGCTTATCTTGTCCGCCATTAATTAAGTCACCAAACCTCTCTTTTAAATTATTATTGATAATCTCTTTAAGTTCATCTGTTTTCATATCAGTGATAACAGCTAAAGGATTAATTAATTCCTTACTATACTTAACAAAAGTGTTAACCTTTATTTTTTGACGCCTTGCCTGATGTTTTTTACGCAAGTACTTCTGCAAGTCACGACCACAATCCTGTAAAGCTAACCTCATCTCCTTCATAATTGGGCCATAATGAGCAATAGCTGCTTTACTCTCGCTTGTGAAAGGAATCCAAGTACTAGCCATGTGAACTAAAATCATTACAGGGCCAACAGGCACGCCAGTGCCACCACCCTGTTGTAAACCATACCTGCGCCAATCAATCTTCTTAACAACTTCAGTGATAGCACATGAACCACTATTATATTGTAAAGGAACCTTATTAGCAAATCGAATAACGTCAACACTCTTATCAGCTGGCATGCTGCCACCATAAGCAATAGCTGCCTCTATTAGGAATGGATTGCCTCGGTAAACACTAGGGCTTCGAGTAATGGTTGTGACAAACTCAGCATCAAGATCGGTTCTAAGACTTTTGCGAAGAGCTACATCACCAATAGGGCTTAAGCAATCAGTTGGCGGATTCATGATCTTAGCTTTCTGCATTGACTTAACAATCTTATTAGCCATTTCCATATCAATCTCTGTTGGCCTATAACGAGGGTTAATCTCAGCTTTCTTAAGTATTGAATCAACAGTTGTTGAACCCATACGACTGAAGTCACTCATCATGAAAGACTTAATTGTTTTAGAACTAGTTACTTGAGCCATTTTAACAAAAGTACCGACTTCAATACCATAAGGGTGTGGTTTAATACCTTTAGTCTCCTTAGGCATTTGTTCAGTAACTCTAGGAAAAGTAATCTTCTTACTTTCTGGTGTAATGAACACAATCCTAGCATGAGGGTTAACAATACTAGTCCTGCGCAAGTACTCATAAACGCTTTTCTCACCTTTAGCAAGGTAAGTTCCCTCAATTTCAAGTTCAACTTGGGTTCCATGATCAAACTGGAATTTAGCCACTTCTCCTTCACTAACTATCTCAGGCCTGTTCTTAAGAGTGTCAATTCGAAGATCATAAAAATAAGCTGGCTGATTTGTATCAATTTTACTAACCACGTGAGTGGCTTTACCAGTGCTTAATTGACTATACAATACTGAAGCACTAACCCCAATACCTTGCTGGCCACGACCTTGTTTTAATTGATGGAATTTAGAGCCATAAAGTAATCGAGTGAACACATGAGGGATTTGTTTCTTAATGATTCCAGGACCATTATCAATAACTTTGATAACATAACGGTCATTACCATTATCCTTTATTTCAACAATTATCTCAGGCAGGGCATAATCTTTTCTCTTCTGCCTATGAGTGTAAACCATTTCTTCACAAGCGTCAAGACTATTATCAACAGTTTCTTTAACACAAGTGATTAAAGCCTTTATTTTAGAGTCAAATCCTAATAAGTGCCTGTTACGCTCAAAGAATTCAGCAACACTTGTTTGCTTGATTGTTTTAGCAATATCCTCTGCAACAGTAGGCATAAATTAAGCGAAACATAATTATTTTAAATACTTTTCGAAAGAATAATGTTCTAAATGGCCTATTTAGGGCAAAATATTAATAAAAAACCGTTTTTTTGGCCTAAAAAAACATATTATTAGATTAATTCTTTTTTTAGTCTTGATTTTGCTTTTTTTTCAAGAAATTTATAAGCTGTTTTAATATGAGAGCCTTGTAAAATGATTTTAACAGCTTCTAAAGCGTCTCTAACATCATTTTCTTTGCCAATAATGCCAATAGTCTTTCCAAAAACAATTATTTTTGTTTGAGTAGCGTTTTCTAAATGCCTGCGAGTCTTACCATCCTCCCCAATAACCCTGCCCCTTAAACGATACTTGTCCTTCTGATTGCGAGCATAATCCATCACATCAATGACTTCAAGAACAAAACCCTCCTTAACTAACTTAATAGCATCTTTAGGGTTAAAACCCCTGCCAATAGCTTTAATAACGTTCTGGCAAGCCCAGGCATTAAAAGAATCAACTCCTTTAATAGTGACTTCTTCTTCATCAATCTTTAGTTTAGTGCCAGTTAATCTTTCAATTAACCTTTTTGTCTTGCCTTTTTCACCAACCAGTACTCCAACACGTTCTTTAGGAATTAATAATTTATACTCATAAACTTGTTCTTTACTCATTTAATAACCTCTTTAAACCATTTAATTAATGATTCATCAATAACTCCTAACTTATTAAACCATTTAGTAATAGTACTTACATCTCTTTTAAGTAATTTAAGACTTAAAGGATGTTTTTTTAGCACTGCTTGACTAATATCAATTATTACTGGTTTATCATTAAAGTTTAGGATGTTCCACTCACTTAAGTCACCATGAACCATTTTCTTTTGTTCCCACATTAACTTAATCCATTTAAAAATAATGTCACGCCACTTCTTAGGATTAGTTGGAGGACAATGTTTAGCTAAAGGGGCTGCAACCCCTTTGTCACCAATGAATTCCATAACTAAGACGTTTTTCTTAAAAGCAATAGCTTTAGGAACCCTAACCCCAACACTTTCAGCCCTTAAAAGATTCTTATATTCTTTCTTAGTCCACTCATAAATTAACTGCCTAGGGTTATTACGAACACTCTTAAACCGGGGGTCATCCCTAATGTAAACATCAAGTCCTTTATACATTCGCGCTAGGATACGGTAAATCTTCAAAGCCACATGGCCAGTGCCTTTTTCAGCAAGGTAAACATCAGCTTCCTTACCAGTACTAACTGGGCCCATTATTTTATCAAAATACTTAGGGTATAATTTATACAAGGCTTGGAAAGTAATATTATCAAAAGCTCCAGCATAAACTTTAAACTTATCACGAGACGCCATTTAGATTATAATAAAGTATTCCTTAACTTAAAATTCTTCTTCTAATTTAGCCAAGTAGCCTTTATTCCTTAACCATCCAACTTGTACTTTACGATACTTATAGACTACGTCAGCCTTAGTGTCCTCTTCATACTCCCAAGGTTTAACAATCACAAGATCACCTTGCCTAATGTATAATTGACGTCTTTTACCACCAGGCACCCGGCATAAACGTGTTTTACCATCAATACATCGAACGTACATTCGAGCACTACCAAGTAATTTCTCAACAATACCTATGAACTCGCCTTTTCTAGGTAAGGGAACCCTAATGAATTCTTCTCCAACCTGTACTTGTCCTTCAGTTTCTTGATCAAAATCTTCAAACTTAGCCATTTTCAAGTTCTTTTAACTAGAAGCCTCTTTAAAAACCTTAAGGCATTAAGAAAAACTGCACATGAGGGATGCCATTAAGGTTAATTGTTTCTAATTCACCTTTAATTTTTTTAACTAATGCAACTGCTTTGGAACCTAACGCATTAATTAAAGTAGCCTCTTTTAGAGCTTGAATAATTTCTTCTTGACTAGCCTTAACTCCATAAAAGTTTTCAGAAATTTTTGAACCATTAACTGATTTTCCTATTAATTCAGCATCACAAAGGTTAACCTGTAAATCAATCCCTTTAATGATTTTAAGACAAATCATTTAAGACTCCTAACTGGTTTCTTGCTACCACAAGCCATACAAGTCATGACAGTTAAGCGATCCTGCTTCACTAATTTAGTGTCAGGTTTACCACATTCATGACACTTAACAAATTGATCAACATAAGCGTTAATCTTATCATTAATCTCATTACTCCTGAATCGGCCAGTGAAGTCAGCCCTAACCCCATCCAAACGGGCTTGAGTAGCTAACTCCCTAGTAAGGAATTTAAGCAAGTGCTCTGGCTTGCGCCTAACATAATCAGCAATTTGCTTAAAATTATTAACTATTGTATGATTACCTTGGTAACCACCACTAATTCGAGGCACCTCAAACCGTTCCTTCTTAAAAATAACCTCAGGTAATTCCTTCCTAACCTTTTTCAGTAATTCATCATAAGAGTACTTCCAAGCCATGAGTAATATGAATAATACCAGGCTTTTTTAAAGCTTTCTTATTAGAAAAACTTATAAGAAAAGATTAGTGAAGAATACTTAATGTATAAGAAACCAAGTTTCATAAAAGACCCTGATAAATGGACTGCTCTTGAACCATGCTTAAGAGTTCATGAAGCAGTAACCTTATATGGTGATGATATTGAAAAATTCTACACAAAACACGTTGGTGATATTCTTGAGATAATAATGGGTTGTTTACCAACATTTGATTGGACCTCAGTTAACCAAGAATTTGACAAGCAAAAATTATTAATTGAACAAGGTGGTTATCAAGCAGCAACTAATCCAGAAACATTCCTTAACTTATTACTCGGTAATGTTCAGAAACCAAAAGAATTAGGATTACAGTATGGGATTAATCGATTAATTGATGAAGTAAGTGATCCCTCAATCGCGGTTGAGATTTACTCAGCTTGTGATGGATTATTCTTTGATTCAACTCACGTTGAAGTAAATAATCCTAAAAAATTAGTAAAACTAGTTAAGTTAATACAAAAAAAAGTGAATGATGATAAAGGCTTAATATCAGAAATATTAATCCATTACTTAGATGATAAAACTAAAAGTAAATTAAACCTAATTCAAGAATAATGTTAAGAGTTTGGATTGTTCGCTCATAAATTTTTACATAATCCTTATCTATTGAATAATCAATTACTTCTCTGTAATGATCATTATCATAGTGTTGTTCAAGAATATAGAATAAGAGGCCAAGAATGTTTTCATCACTTAAATGATTATTTAAGAAATCAATTAATTCATCCTTTTCCTTACTAGAACTTGTAATTTCAGCCAGAGCACGACCCCTTAATTCAGACCGAGTCATGCCATACTTGCAAAAGTAATCAGTAGTACTTGGTTTAGGGTGCGGATCAAAAATATCTAAAAAAATACTCATCCGCCTTGAATCCCAAATCTTAGGAATCTTAGTCATAATACCTTATACCTGCCAGCTCTAGGTTCAAAAATAACACCATCTTCAAGCAATACTTTAAGAATCTCCTGACAAGTTGTTTTATCACCAACAATTTTAGTTAATTCTTCCATAGTGGCTCCATCACTATCTGCTTCAATCTTCTTCAAGATCTGATCCTTTAAGTTAATTGTTTCCTTAACAGCCTTAACTTTAGGCTCCTCATCTTTTGAAGATTTCTCACTTTTATCCTGTTTATTAATTATTTGAGGTTTAGAGCCTAACTCTAACTTGCGCAATACTAACCAGTCAGGTTTCACAACCTTAATAATCTCAGGCGTTAAGTAAACCTCATCATTATACATTCGAACCCTAGCCACCATATCAATTAACTGGCCAATAACAGTGTTATCAATTAAGTGAAAATCATCCTCCCAGACCCGGGCACTAATAACCTCAGAACCATCATCAATGATGATAGTGCCACTCTTACGCTCATCATTAGTGTATTTATTAACAATAGTAGCCATTACCCTAACACGTGAAACTTGATCAACACCAACCTTAACATAATCACTTTCACCTTCTAATTGAACAAACTCGTTATCAACTAAATCCTTAATCCTTAACTTATGAGCTGTGTGTCGTTGAGTAAACATAATATTACATTTAACCCTCGAGTATTATAAACCTAACGGGGAAGCTTCCTTATAACTCCATGCTTAGGCTCGAACAAGGGGCCCCAGCGCGCCCCTTCTGAACCCTCGGCAACCACTCACTTCTATCTAGGCAACTTCCTTATAACTCCATGCTTAGGCTCGAAGATCTCACCCTCCCTTTTCATTTTATTAATTAAATCCTCTGCTTTACGCTCATCCATCCCTTTATTAACTGCAGCCTCAATAACTTCCTCAGTAGGAATGGCTTCACCATACTTATTGCTTAACTCATTAATTATCTCTTTAATAGTCATGATCTCACTGCGTTGCTTAGCACTAATACCACTAACAATCCGATCAATATCAATCTCACCAGTCTCAGGGTCAATACCCACTTTGGAAAGACAAAACTGTAATAGTTTAATGGCTTGCTCAGCATCCTTCTTAGTTACTTTTTCACTAAGCCTAAGCCTAGCACAACCCTCACTAAGCCTTATCAAGGCTTCAAGCTGCCTAGGACTAATTGGAATAGCCCTAACTTCATCCTCAGCCATAGTCTTCTTATTACGCAAACTAACATAGAATTCTTTAAGAGTGCTAGAAGCAGAGTTAGTTAAGACTGGTTTAAGTCTCTTAGCATAAGCAATATACTTTCTTAAGAATTCACTATCAATAACACTACGATTCTTGTTAGGCTCTTTAGCAGCTTCAAGCATATGAGAAGCAATCCTATCATCACGATCCTTATTAGGTAAATCCCTCATAGGGAAGATTAAGTCAAAACGATTCAAGAGGGTTGGGGGAATATCAATTTGTTCAGCAATAGGCACAAAAGGGTCAAAACGCCCAAATTTTGGGTTAGCTGCAGCAAGAACACTGGTCTGAGAGTTAAGAGTTGCTTGAATATTAGCCTTACTAATAGTAATGGTCTGACTCTCTAAACCCTCATGAAGAGCACTCCGATCCTCAGCACTCATTTTATCTAACTCATCAATTAACGCAATACCTTTATTAGCTAACACTAAAGCACCAGCTTCAAGACTCCAGCCCCTAACAAACTCATCCTTAACAACACTAGCAGTAAGACCGGCAGCACTACTTGACTTACCACTAACGTAACGAGCTTTAGGAGCCATTTTAGACACATACTTTAATAACTGAGTCTTACTAACCCCAGGGTCACCAATAAGTAAGATGTGAATATCACCCCTAACCGCTGTCCCATCCTTCCTTATTTTACGAACACCACTAAATAATTGAATAGCGATCGCTTCTTTAATCTCATTATTACCATAAATAGTTGGGGCTATACTAGCCACGAATTTATCATGAACTTTAGGGTCCTTAGCAAAATCCTTAATCTTCTTTTCATCCTCAGGGTTAATCTCAATATCAGTAAACTCGTACTCAACAGGGTTAACAGCGTTAGCTTGAATAACAAGATCATAACGATTACTCTTACCACCACTACGCAAGTAAATAGGTACTTCCTGAAGAATGCCAGTGACTTCAACCTTACTGCCTGGACAAGTCTTCTGGACAATTGTTGGGTCAACCAAGTCATTTTTTAAGATAATATCAATACGTTGAGGTTGCTCACCACCCTCCATCATCTCAGGCGACTCCTCAATAACGATTCGTTGAGTATCCTCTAATGATTTATCAACAACCGTGAATTTGCCCATGCGACCACAATTAGGGCAACGCTTAGGTTCTTTAACACGGTTAGTCTCTTGAGGCTCAGCAATCTTCTGAGCGCAAGCCGGGCACTCAAAGATAATGCTAGCGCTCGCAGGCCTAACCTCACTAGCTTGCCTAACAATGCCCTCAATTTGAATTAACTTATTTAAGTTCTTAGTCCTAATGTTCTTAATCTTAACAATATTAGTGTCAGGTAAGTTAATGAATCGAGGAATTAATGAGAATTCAAGCTCTTCAAAAGCTGTTTTAAAAACTTGCAATGTTTCTTTAGGGTTATTTAATAATTCATCAGCAATAGCTTGCTCTTGTAAGTCCAAATCCTTAAAATTAATGAAAAAACTATCACCTTTTCTGATAGCTTTAGAGATCTTACTGCCATAATTAGCAGTTATAAAAGCCTTGAAAGTGTTAATAATCTTATCCATACCCCCATCCTCATTTATCATTAACTTACTAGTTTAAATAAATACTTAATGGTGGCCGATAATCCTTTATTTCTAGTGGACCATATTTAAAATAAAAAAAGATAAAAAAATAATTTAAAAAAATTTTACTTCATTACTTCTTGTATTTTCTTTTTCAAATCTCGAACTGATTGTTTAACTTCACCTTCATTCTTGGCTCCAGTGCAGACAATTCTGCCAGTACCAAATAATAAGAAAGTTATATGTGAGTCCGGGACTTTGTAAACAAGACCTGGGAATGTTTCAGGCGCGTACTCAGCATTAGGTAACTTGAATGCTAACTTGTTTAAGTTTAATTTTAAATGCAAGTCACCACTAGCCACCATGTTTTGGATGGTGATTTCTGGTTTTTTAGTGGTTGTTAAACCAATCTTTTTTAACTCTTTAAGAATCTCTTGCACTCCAGTTTCAACCATTTCAGCACTCTTAGCTCCAGTACAAACTAGTTTACCACTACTAAACACTAAAGCAGTAATCCCAATATGCTTTAACCTAAGAACTAATCCAGGGAATTGTTCAGGATTGTACTCAGTGTTAACTAAACTCATTGCCATCTTCTCTAAAGGAATGTCAATGCTTAAAGTAACACTAGCTACAACATTCTCAACTTTAACATCTTCTACCAATTTATTCCCCCCTTATAAAGCATTTATAAAGAAACTGTCCTTTATAAAGGCTACTTAAAAATAAGACCCTACTAGTAATATTGGTCACTCTCTTACATAAATCCTTAAAAGCCAAGGTTTTTTTGCAAATAGTTGTTATGAAATTATGGGTTGAGAAGTACCGGCCTCAAGTACTTAATGACGTTTTTGGTCAAACAAGTATTGTAAAAAGATTAAAATCTTTTGTTAAAAATAAGAATTTACCTCACTTATTATTTTCTGGCCCAGCTGGCACTGGCAAGACTACTAGCGCTATGTGCATTGCGCGAGAATTATATAGTGATAATTGGCAAATGAATTTCATGGAGACTAACGCTTCAGACGAACGCGGTATTGACGTTGTCCGCGGTAAGATTAAAGACTTTGCTAGGACAATGCCACTTGGCGACGTGAATTTTAAAGTTATCCTCTTAGATGAGGCTGATTCACTTACTAAAGATGCGCAGCACGCGTTGAGAAGGACAATGGAGAAGTACGCAACTACTTGCAGGTTCATTCTTGATTGTAATTATTCATCAAAGATTATTGACCCCATACAATCTCGTTGTGCTGTATTTAGGTTTAAGCCATTAACTGAGCCATCAGTTATTGAATACCTTAAAGAGGTTAGTGAAAAAGAGGGTTTAAAATCAGAGGGCAATGCTTTAAGCGCTGTCTACCAGGTATCACAAGGTGACTTGCGCAAAGCACTAAATATATTACAATCTTGTGGCAGTGTTTCAAAAACAATAAATGAATCATTAGTTTTTGAAGTAGCCTCTTATGCTCAACCAAAAGAATTAGAAAAAGTAGTGACACTAGCCTTGAAAGGTTCTTTTTCACAAGCTAGAAGTTTATTATTTGATGTAATGTTAAAGTATGGTTTATCAGGAATAGATGCTATAAAACAAATACAATCAATAATAATGACTTTAAAAACTGATGATAAATTAAAAGTAAGATTACTTGACCGGGTGGGTGAGTATGAATTCAGGATGGTTGAAGGGTCAGATGAGTTCTTACAACTAGACGCTTTGCTAGCACAATTTTATATTCTTGGGCGTGAGAGTTAATGAATTGGTTTCAGAAGTACTCACCAACTAATATTAAAGAAGTACTAAGTCAACCAACCACTTCATTAATTAATCATGCTGAGGCTAACCCTAAAGCTAAAGCCTTACTTATTCATGGACCAACTGGTTGTGGTAAGACTTGCAGTATTCACTCATTAAAAGGTCATGGTTATGAATTAGTTGAGATAAATGCTAGTGATGTTCGAAACGCTGAAGTTATTAAAAGTGTTATAGGTAATGCTTCAGTTACTATGGGCTTGTTTGGTAAGAGAGTAATATTAATTGATGATGTTGACGCTTTTAGTGACCGTGGTGGAATAACCGAATTAATTAAAGTAATTAAGTCAACTAAGACCCCGATATTCTTAACAGCTATTGACCCTTGGAGTAAGAAGTTAAGGACTTTAAGAGGTTATTGTAAAATGGTTGAATTCAAGAAGCTTAGATCTTCAACCATTAAATTATTGCTTAGGAGGATATGTGATAAAGAGCAGGTTAAAGCTAATGATTCTGTTCTTTACAGTATTGCCTCTCACGCAAATGGTGACTTAAGGGCTGCAATTAATAATCTTGAAATGCTTAGTGGTGATGGTGAAGTAACTGAGTTTGAACTTGAAGCAATGGGTTATCGGGAGAAACCAGTCTCGATCTTTAATGGTTTGCAAACCCTTTTTAAAACAACTGATTTTTTTGAAGCAATCCACTCACTTGACGATGTTAACCTTGACTTCCCAACTAAGTTACTATGGATTACTGAGAATATTACTAACGAGTTCTCAAATAATTCTGAATTAGCTAAAGCATTTAACTCCCTTTCAAGAGCTGACGTTTTTAATGGTCGAATAATTAGGCAGCAATACTGGCGGTTACTAGTTTACGTTAATTCATTAATGACTGCGGGTGTTAACTTATCGCGCGAGCAACCAAGTGGTTTTGTTAAATATAAGAATCCAACCAAGATTCTTAAGTTATGGCGCAGTAAGTCAAAGCGCGAGTTAAAAAAACAATTAGCTTTGAAGCTTAAACCATCAGTTCACGCTTCTATTAACAAGGTTTTGCAAGAAGTAATTCCTTTTATTAATTTAATGGCAAGGAATAAAGAGTTTGTTAAAGAGTATGAATTAACCACTGATGAATTAAGTGTTTTAACCAAATAATTGCCCACCCATCTCTAAATTACTAGTTTTATAATCATAATTAATCTTAACTGCGTATTGATCAATTCTTAATGGTTTAAGGTATTCTGATGGGTTTTCATTAATGATAAAAGCATAAGTTCCTGGCAGGAAAGCAGTGAAGTGGGTTGAAGTATCATTTAATTTAATTGAGTTAACTCCTTCTAGAACATTAGTATTAAAGATTATTGAAGCTTTGCAAACATCATCACTCTTAGTGACGTAATCCTCAGGGCCTGTTAGGTTGTAGTAGTTTACTAGTTTATCTGAATTACCTAATAAGTTTTGACCACTTCTCAAAGAGTATAAAGTGTCATCTGTGTTATTAATGCGCCAGTTAGGCCCAAAAGTATGGTTTCCACTAGCACTAGTTATTACTTTAAAATAAGGTATGCTAGGATAAAAATGGAAATAATACTCAACTCCAACACTTGTGTTAGCCCAGACAACCACTCGCTCACTTCCTTTTTCAACAAATTTAACATTTGAGAAACTATTAACACAAGTGTTAGTGCAAGTAGTCCAACCCCTATTACCAAACCATTCAACACCTTTATAGTAAAACTTTATGTCATTAACGTCAAAACTAAATAAGGAGTTACTAACTATGAAAGATTCTTCAGAGTAGTTAAGATCACTTGTATAGTTTTGATTATTAACATAAGTATTATTATCATAGTAGATTTTGAATTCATCTGGTTTATTAACACTAATAATTATTAATTCAGGTTTATCAGGGTTAATTAAGTAATCTTTACTAGTACTAACATATTTTAAATCAGTTGAACTAATACTGTACCTTTCAGGGTTATTAACATCTAATCTGTAATAACAATTATCAATACAAGGATTAGTTGGGTTATTAATTACTGTAGTGCCCTCTGTTGACCTTGAATTGTTTGAGATAGTGTTATTCCAAGGATCATATACTATGAACTCTTGGACAGTACTGCTATAAGTGGTTAATTCAAGATTAAGATCATTTAAGCTTTCTGTTCCTAAAAAGTATAAAGGACTAGCATTAGCAAGACCAACTGGTATTGTTGCAATCATTTTAGGCAAGCTTGAATTAATATTAAAACTTTCACTTCCATTAAAGGTTAGGTTATAAAAACCTGATTGATTAACAATTAATGATATGTCATAAGGGCTAGTATTAACGTTATAATAACTCATTAATGAACCATTAGGGTAATATAAGTAAGCACTTAAATCGTTTGATTCTTGTTTAATTATACTAATATTAAAATCTTGACCATTAGGGTTGAATAATAATAACGTATTATTAACTAATGAATTATTCAAGTAATTGAAATATGAAGGTTTATGATAATTATCTGTACTAACTTGAACTTGTTTAACACCCACGTCATATAATAAAATTGAGTTAGGGTCAACACCTTGATTAAAAAATAAACTAGCCTCAATAGGTGTTTTAATGTTAGGGCCATTCATTGTGAACGTGGTCCTAAAAGAGTAATTACCATACCAATCGCTTGAATTCCTAAAATTTTCTTGGAAAACACCCACTTCTTCATTATGAGTTACAATGGCATTAATATCATAAAAGTAATCATCAAATAATTCAAACAGGTTATCTAATTCAGTGTCAAAAATTTCATTAATTACAATAGTGCTTGGTTTATGGTTTTGTTTAGTCTTATTTAAACCTGCTTTTTGCAAAGGGATTAATGTCACATTAAGAACATATAAGCCCTCTAAAGGATTGCCCTCATTATCAAATCTTAATTCAGCCCTGTTTTCAGCAACACTTGATGATAAGTAAATTGGTGATTGATTATCAACCGCTACTCCTAAACCATGATTATCATCATAGAGTTCGAACCAGTAACTATCACTAATGTATTCATACCCGCCTTCACTTGTTGGTTCAAAAGTAGAGCCATTACTGTCAACGTAATTCATTAGTTTTGTTTTATCAACAATAACTCTAGCAGACCAATTACAATCTGACTCATCTGCTATCCTCATTTCATCAATAATCCATATTTGGTCAGGGAAGAATAATTCAATAATATTGAATGTTTCATTAGTGAACCTAGTGCCATTAAACTCTATTTTTAAGTAATAACCCATATTAGTAATTATTGACTGAACGTTTGAGGCTTCACTTAAAGGAGACTCGTTTGAACCACAAGTAATGAAGTTATCAAAATAATTTAAGTAATCACTACTGCCAATACTATTAATTAATTCTATTCGACCACCTTTAGTAGTGTCAACTTTAGCATAATAATTATTAGTTTTTACCCAAACATCATTGCCTTGTTCACCATACTCTATTAATTGGTCTTTTAATTCTTGTTTTAAGTCATCGCCTAGGATTGTGTAATAAAGATAATACTTTTTATTTTCACGCGCGTTAGCTGAGGCTTGGAAGAATAATAAACCCTCCTTGTTAGGCAGGTAAGACCACTCAATATTAAAAGGCACTTTTTTTCCATTCTCATCTACTAGTGTTAATGAATCAACGTAAGCGTTGTTAGGTAAATTAATTATGGCTTCAACAGTATGATCCTTTATTTTAAAATCATTTTTAACAATTATTTTAGTTCTTCGAGTGTAAGGCATTAACCAATTAATCCTGAAGAAATTACTAACTTCGTTAAGTGTTCGCTTAACAAATAAGGCATTATTAATTGTTTCATCATTAATTCTTGATTGATCAATACTTATCTCTTCAGGAATGTATAAATTAAGAGTTGTTAATGAAATTGCTACTCCTATTAATACAACAGAAGCAATGAAGAATTGTCCCTGCTTCATGAAAAATCACCATAAACTTTTAATTCAACAAAACCACTGCTTAATGGTATAACCCTTTTAACCGCATTAGGCCCCCTGATAGTTGTTGAATAAGGAGAAGTACCTTCTTTTAATGAATCATCTTCAACAGTAATTGTTATCCCTGAATTATTAACTAATTCAAAATCTTCATAATTATCTGAGTAATCACTGAATAAAGTGTACTTAAGGTAGTAATCAGTTGATGAGGTGCTAATACTATCTGGAGAGAAGATGATCTCTGCAGTTCTAGACTCCTGAATATTATAAACAACAGGTGTTAACTCTTTAGTAGGAGTTAATAAAGGATAAGTTTGGTTAATGAAACCTCCTTTAGAATAGTAAATATGACAATCCTCTGAAGAATCTATTTCAGGAACATAAACAGTTAGTGATACGTTAACACTTAAAGGACTTTCATTCCAACTATTAACTGATATTAATGACTCTTTACCTTTAACAAAGAACCTGAATGAATTATTATTAATTCCTTGATCTTCAATAGTTGTTTCAAAACTAATGTATTCATCAACCACTGATTCACCAAAGTTAATAGGTATTTGATACCAATTAAATAACGCTTTAGTTGGGAATTCATAGCCTCCTGAGATAATACCTATTGAGTTCTCATCAATCCCGCTAGGAAAGTGGTAAATAAAACTAGTGTTTGGCCATGAAACTTCATGATCACTAGTTATTGTTAATTTTTCAAAATAAGTTGGTTCAAAATAATAGTAAACTGTTTCAAAGAATAGGTTATGAAAATAAGAGTCAAGGGTTAAGTAATCATACTCTTCGACTACTGCTCTTAAATCCATAACGTCAATAAAGTCATTAATAATAGTGTTAGGTGATCTTTGAGCAACTGATAATCTGGACGAAGTATATGTTTGAACAAAGTTAAGTAAAGACATGGCGACCACGCCTGCAAGAACTGCTTCAAGAGTTTTTACAAAACCTAACTTGTCCACCATAAATCACCCATAATTTTAGCATAATAATTAGTTTGACCATCATTAATTAATCCATAACGATTAAAACTTGTTCTAGTACCAATTATACCACGAGTACCACAATAATCACTAGCTGATAAATTGCCAATGAAAATACTAGTCTTATTAACCCCATTAACATTGAAGGACACAATCCCTTTTAAAGGCTTAATTATGACTTCATCAACATCTCCTTCACTAACAACTGAGTCAAAAGCTATTACTAAATTATCAAATTGATCATAATACACTGCTAAAGAGTCACTTGGTTCTAATGAATTATTAGTTGCTGTTGCTTCTTCACGAGTGTAGACTTCAACACTAACGCTTTTAGTTTCATGTTGGCTTCCAGTATAAACGTGTAATGTATCACCATCCCTCTTGAAGATCACTGAACCATTAATTGAAGCTGGCGAGATATTATTAACATCTATGTGTGGCATTTCAAAACCTTTAATCTCGTAGCTTACTGAGAAACGCCTAACCCCAACATAGTTAAAATCACATAACTCATCGAATTCATTAATCCCAAAACTAGTATCAATTAATCCTTCAATTGTTAGAGTGCTTTTTTCCTTATCAATTGATTCAATGTTTGTAGTGAAGGGAGCTGTTAACCTTAAGGAGTAATTTATCATTAAGACGATTATTGTAATAAATAATAAGTAAGCCACAATAATATCAATATCAATTACTGTTCCCTTCTTATTTAACAACGACCAGTAAAGTTGCCGTGGTTGTAAGTCCTTCATGCTCAGCCTCCAGTAATACATTATACGAGCCAGGCACTGTTGGTGATCTCATCTTAATATCAAAGTCACCATACTCATCTGTAACTCCTGACTCTGTGACGCCTCCAAAATCAACATTAACAGTGACCCCCCTGATTGGTTCATTCTCTAAAGTAACGCTTCCGTAAAACTGTATTGGCTCATTAGTTGTTAATTCACCTTTAGAGCTAATAGCGTTAATCGTGAATAATTGTGGGAAGATGAATGCAGTGTAAACAAATAAGGATACAGTGATCATGATACCTGCATGTTTTATACCTGAACTAATACTTCCTTCTTTAGTGACTCCGGCCACAACCCCATTACTTAATGACTGGATTGACATTGTTAAAAAGAAAAGTAATTTATAGAAGTCAAGTGATGGGGATTCCCCTCCACCAAAACCACTAATCATTGAAGCACCTCCCCCACCTTGGAAAGTAAGTAATGGAATTAATATACGGTATAATGCTACTAGTATCCCAACGAAAATAAAATGAATTAAGTACACTATTATTAATTGTTGCTGAAGCATTGATTCCCTTTCCTTTTCTACTTCCTTTAAAACCCTGGTGCTCTCGCCTACGGCTTCCATTGTATCAGCAATCTTTCCACCAGAGAAGTAAGCTTCAAGTAAGATGGCTAGACCTCTTTGAATATAAGTACTGTACTTTATTCGTTGAGAGAACAACTTTAATGCTTCTGGAAAAGGCACACCCCAAGATAATTGATTCCTGACTTGTTTAACATCCTTGGTTAAAGGCCCATAATCTGTTTCAGCACTTAAAGCAATAGCTTTAGGAATAGTCATGCCAGCCCTTTTTGCTTCAGCAATATCTTTTAAAAATCGAGGAAAGTGATCCTCCATTTGTTTAGCCCTACGCTCTTTCAAGTAAACACTAATTGAGTAAGGGAATATTATGATCATTAAACTAAAAATGCCCAAATAACCTATTGTTAAAAAATTAAAATCACTAAGAATTGTTCCCACAACAAATACTATTATTCCAACAGAAACACTTATTATTAAAACTAATTTATCAATCCTTTCCATTTTTTATACCTCTGTCGGGCTCGAAGCTTTTATTAACATTATGAATATTGCTGACATCATTGGCAAACCTATTGTAACAACTAGTAATTGTAACTCACCAATACCCGCTAAGCCCCCGCTTAATAAGCTCATAATAGTTGTTAAAACTAAAGCTAAAACGCTTCCAACAATGACGATTGTAATATAAATTTCTAATAAGACTGCAAGTACTTGGGTAAACTCCTCTAGTTTTCGACGGTACTCATTAGTGAAAGCGTTTGCTTTCTCACTTAAGTAAGTTTTAAGATCACCACCTGAAGTGATTGTTGCTTTCATACCCCATAATAATTCTTTCATATTATTTGAAGGTGTTTTTTCAGCTGCTTTACTAATGGCTTCTGCAGGGTCCATGCCAAAGATTTCAATATCCCTACTAATCTTTCGGGAGATAGTTGAGATCTCACTGAATTCCTCAAATGATCCTAAAATCCTGAACAATAAGTGGGGTGGGGCTCCTGTTCCAGCCAGCGTTTCCATATAAATAACTGCAAAGTGTAATGCGTTATCAATTTTCTTTTTAATATTGCCTGCTTGTGATGAAGGCCATAAATAGAATCCGGCAATTATTCCTGCAACAATTATTGAATAAAATAATAAGCCTCCAATTAAAGCAATAATGAAGTCACCGACGAGGAATAAGAAACCAATTACAAGGCCTGCAAGCGCTGGAATTGATAAAACTACACTCATTACCATTGCAGCAAAGTATTCCTCAATTGAGTACTTAAGATTTGATTCTAGCAAGTCTTCTTGAATGTCTTTAAACAAGTAAGCATACTTTTTAGAGAATCCGTGAAAGATTCGGTAACTGAACTCGCCATAATTCATTTACCTCGCCTCACTAGTTCATCAATTTTTTCAGGACTACTGTAATATAATTTAAAGTACCTGGCTACTTCTTTATAATCAGAAATATTATTCTTTTGCAACCACTTGATTAAGTTAATCCGCCTAACCATGTCAGCTTTTAATTCATCTATAGAGTAACCAAGTTTTTCCCTAATCTTATCTAATAAGATGCTTTTTAATAATAAGAATCGATCATTATCTGAATCCCACTTAAACGCTCGATTAGTAACTATGTTCCTTGTCCTAGGATTATAACCTATGATCTCAACTATCTCGTTAACACGCCTAACGTACTCTCCTTTCCTCTTTGTTTGAACAAGGAATACAACTAAGTCAAGGTTTTCAAGCATTGCTTTAGGAATATTAATTGGTTCTGTTGTTAAACGATCAATAACACCAGCCATGCTGTCAGCGTGCAATGTTCCCAGACCTGGGTGGCCTGTAGCCATTCCTTGGAACATGACGTACGCTTCCTTGCCACGAACTTCACCAACGATCACGAAATTTGGACGCTGCCTTAAAGCACTCTTTAATAAATCAAACATTGTAACCTCGCCATAACCTTTAATTCCAAAACCACCCCTGGCAACTACAGGAATCCAGTTTGGGTGTGGCAGTCTTAACTCTGGCGTATCCTCAATGCTAATAATCTTTAATTCTGATTTAATAAATAATGATAAAGCATTTAAGAAACTAGTTTTACCTGTAGCTGTTGCTCCTGTAACTAGCAGGCTCATGCCGCTTTCAACAGCCATCCATAAGTAAGCACAGATTTCAGGACTAGCTGTACCAAAATTAATCTCATCAATTGGGGTTATTGGTTTCTCTGTGAATTTACGAATAGTGAAGTTACTGCCCCTCATTGCAATATCTGTTCCATAAGTTACTTGGACACGACTACCATCTGGAAGACTGCCATCCATTAATGGTTCAGCAATACTTAATGCTTTACCACACTTCTGAGCTAATCTTAAAGCAAATGAGTCAAGCTCTTCTTTAGTCTTGAAAATAATATTTGTTTGTAATTCACCATAAGCAGGGTTTCGATGAGTAACGAACAAAGGAATGTTAACTCCATCACAGTGAATATCCTCTATGTTAATGTCATGTAATAATGGTTCAATCCTTCCTAAACCAATGAAATCCCTGAAAACATAATATTCTAGCACTATTCGTTCTTTAGGGGTTATGTCCCCAGCTATTTCTTCAACAATTGTTCCAAAACGCTTCATTAAGTACTCGTAAGCTTTCTCAACCCTTATTTTAGTAAAATCAATATCTAGTTTTTGCCTTAACAAGGTTTTAGTTTCTTCAAGTATTTCTTTTAATTTCTCAGTTAATTCAGGCTCGTTAACTGAGTAGACTAAGTTATTAATTCGTTCATTCCATTTAATATTACCCCAAGCAACCGTGACTTGTTGCCCTTTAACGTTTAATGAGATTAATGGGAATTTATCATCGACTTTTTTTAATTTTTGAATAAATTCTTTAGCAGCTACCCCCATTTGTCCACCAACTTCAAACTCTTCAGGCATTTCCATACTAATGGCTTTATATTTTAGTTGTTCAGGCGCCTCTCCTTCTAATTCCTCTAAACCAACTTCACTGAACATTTCTTTTTCTTTAACAACTTCAGGACCTTTTTTAGCTGCAGTAGGTGCTGGAGCGGTTGGCGCTGATGGTGGTGCTACAATAAGTTTTGGCTGAGGCATTACCCTAGTTGGTTGCATTATAGGAAGATAAGGCATTTGAGTAATTGTTGGCATTGCAGTAACTGGTTTTTTTCGCTCAGCACTTATTATTACAGGCTCGCTTGGCTGTTCTTCTTCAACAGGTTTTGATCTTGCTTTCTCTAACTCTTCTTTCGCCTTCTTTAATTTCTCAGATAATGATTTATAAAACTCTTTTGCCATTTTAGAGTCCAGACTCCCACAAACCTATTATTTATGTAAAAGTTACTAGTTTAAGTACTTTATTTATCAGGAACTAATTCACTCAAAGTACACGTTAACATAATAATTAGTTGTATCTGTAGTGCGTTCAACTCTTGAACGTTCAATCCTCATTTTATGAATGCCATCAGTTGCCCTGCAGCCAGTCTCGCAAGTAACATAAGTTTTATAAGTCCTGCCAGTAGCATCTTTTAGACCCCTATAAGATAACCTTATGCTAACTTGTTGTTGCTGACTAACCGGCTGACTTTTTCCTGAAATAATGCCTCCTGGATCAGAGCCTAGTACCCCAAAATTTTCTTTTTCACCACCACTAAGGATTACTTCAGTACCATCATCATCAATCCATGAAACAGTAAACTCAACACCATTTTTATTTATGGTTCCTAATTCTTCAGAGCAATCAGTTTCAGTGTCACTTACATCAACCCCTTGATAAATACAAACGTGATCATAAACAGTGTTACTAGTGTTATAAACCGTAATATTATAGTATTGGCTTTCAAGAGTTACGTTACCAAAATGGATTACCCCTCCATCATAATCCTCAGGTAAGTTAATTAATCCAGTAATCGTGTCTGAAGTATTAATATCAGTTAATTCAGTTTCATAAGCTAATTCAGTGTAACTAATTGGTACATAAGTGTATGAAGTGACAACAGGGATTAAGGTTGTTGTTTTAACATAAATAGCGTTATCACTTTCAGAAATAGAGTAAGTAGCGTCTTGAATATTAAGGGTTACTGAAGTAGGGCTGCCAGTCTTCTGAGTGTGATCTATATTCTCTTTAATTAATTCTAAATCACTAGTGATAGAATCAATCTTAACTTTATCAGTTGTTTTCTGAACTAATGGTTGACCCCAAATATAAGTTGCAGTAACTATTGATAGAATTATCCCGCTGATTAAGACAGTGCTAATTATAGCTGATTGACCCCTCATCCTAGATAAATCATAATAGTTTAGAATTTAATAAGTTATTCTATTGTGCAATGCAATCACTAGTGCCTTCAATACCGCCAGGCAGTGTAATCTTAACTCCATAAGTCTCATTCTCAGTTAATGACCCATCAATAATTGATATTTCAAGGGTTGTTATCTGGTTCTGATCAAAATTACTAGTTAATTCTGTAGTGGCAACCCTTTTAACCCTGTCTTGTTCGTCTGTTATTGTTACTGCTACTGTGCCTGTTTCTATAGTGCTTGTGCCTGTGTTTTGCATAGTAATATTAATGGTGTCCTCGCTAGCTCCATCATCACAATACAAGCTTATCATGTTTAGGCTTGTTCCTGTTTGTGTTGTTGTGGTTCCTAC